>ERZ826051.2372-NODE-2372-length-14762-cov-3.458013_pt1 | contig 14762 bp, 8 predicted proteins | sample MGYA00519928_ERZ826051 | MGnify/ENA primary metagenome ERZ826051 (study PRJEB31778, sample SAMEA3449219) | human gut metagenome | biome: human gut; feature: human-associated habitat; material: faeces | place: United Kingdom | collected 2010/2012 ...
GAAATGGCAGAATATGGCATCCCACTCGCTGGCAAAGCTGACAAAATAATGTCTGATCGGAGCCTGCATAGCAATACCTGCAGCCATTTTCTTTGCTGCCGGCATAAGTTCTTCCAAAGGATATACCGCATTTACAAGACCGACGCGGTATGCTTCCTCAGCTTTGATGTTGCGTGCTGTGTAGATCATCTGTTTTGCCATTCCTACAGGGATTACACGAGCAAGACGCTGTGTTCCGCCAAATCCGGGAGTGATACCAAGACCTGCTTCCGGCTGACCAAATACAGCATTTTCAGAACAGATACGGATGTCACAGCTCATGGAGATCTCGCATCCACCACCAAGAGCAAATCCGTTTACTGCTGCAATAACAGGGATAGGGAAAGTTTCAAGTTTGCGGAATACATCATTTCCTTTTTTACCGAAAGCTTCTCCTTCTGCTTTTGTCAATGTGCTCATCTCTCCGATATCTGCACCGGCTACAAAAGATTTCTCTCCGGCACCGGTAAGGATCAGACAACGAATCACATCAAGATCTACACCATCCAATGTAGCATCTAACTCATCCAGCACCTGGCTGTTCAAAGCGTTCAATGCTTTTGGACGGTTAATGGTAATAATACCAACTTTGTCTTCTACTTCATACGTAATGAATTCCATTTTGGGAACTCTCCTTTCTGTACTGTTTTTTCAGAAATTAGTCACGTTCTACGATTGTAGAGCATCCCATTCCTCCACCGATACAAAGTGTTGCAAGACCTTTCTTTGCATCACGTTTCTGCATCTCATGAAGAAGTGTTACAAGGATACGGCATCCGGAAGCTCCTACCGGATGTCCAAGTGCGATTGCACCACCGTTTACGTTCAATTTACTGAGGTCAAATCCAAGTTCTCTTCCTACTGCTACAGACTGTGCTGCAAATGCTTCATTAGCTTCGATAAGATCAAAATCATCAATACTCATGCCTGTCTTAGCAAGAACTTTCTTTGTAGATGCAACCGGTCCGATACCCATGATCTTAGGATCCACACCGCCAAGAGCACCTGCTACGAAAGTAGCCATAGGTTTAACACCAAGTTCTTTTGCTTTTTCTTCGCTCATAACAACGATAGCTGCTGCACCATCATTGATTCCGGAAGCATTACCGGCAGTAACAAAACCGTCTTTGTTGATTGGACGAAGTCTTGCAAGTCCTTCCATTGTCGTTCCAGGACGTGGTCCCTCATCTTTATTAAAGATAATTGTCTCTTTTTTCTTCTTAACTTCAACCGGTACGATCTCATCATCAAATTTACCGGCTTCCTGAGCAGCTACAGCTTTTGTCTGACTTGCAACAGCAAACTCATCCAGTTCTTCACGTGTCAGGTTCCATCTTGGATCCTTACAGATGTTATCTGCTGTCTGGATCATATGATAATCATTGAATGCATCCCAAAGAGCATCGTTTACCATCGTATCGATAATGGTATTGTTGTTCATACGATATCCGAAACGAGCCTGTTTCAAAGCGTATGGAGCCATGGACATGTTTTCCATACCACCTGCTACTACGATATCTGCATCTCCTGCCTGAATCATCTGTGCTGCCATATTTACACAGTTCAAACCGGAACCACAAACAACGTTTACGGTTACTGCAGGTGTCTCGATTGGAAGTCCTGCATTAATAGAAGCCTGACGTGCAACGTTCTGTCCAAGACCTGCCTGGATTACACAACCCATGTAAACATGATCCACCTGATCTGCCGGTACTCCTGCTCTCTCCAAAGCTTCTTTGATCACGATAGAACCAAGTACTGGTGCGGGTGTTGTACTAAGGCTTCCACCCATTGTACCGATGGCAGTACGACATGCGCCTGCTAATACTACTTTTTTAGACATAATATGTATCCTCCTTGTTTTTTGTCATTACTTTAATTTTTTATATTGCAGCCGGATAAGATCCGGTTTATAAACCTTATATTATTCAGAAAACCTTTCCTGCAGTTTCTTTTCAACAATCGCCGGTACAAAATGCGAAACATCCGAACCATACGATGCCACTTCCCGCACGATCGTCGAGCTCAAAAATGCATATTCCAGGCTGGTAGTAAAAAACATCGTATCGATTTCCGGATTCAGGCTGTGATTCGTTTGTGCAATCTGCATTTCCGATTCAAAATCCGATACCGCCCGAAGTCCTCGGACCATCACTTTGGCTCCGACTTCCTTCGCAAAATCTACGGTTAATCCCTGAAATGTCGCGACACGGACATTATTAAAGTTTTTCGTCGCCTCTTTGAGCATCTCTACCCGCTCGTCCATCGAAAACAATGGATTTTTCCCACTGTTTACCAAAACAGCAACGATTACTTCATCCACTACCTTCGAAGCTCTCTCAATGATATCCAGATGTCCATAAGTGACCGGGTCAAAACTTCCGGGGTAAACTGCTTTTACCATAATATGCTCCATTCTGCATTCAATCGTATTTGAAACCTGACAAAAAATAACTACATTGTTATTTTTTTAACAATCCATCTTATCAAGTAACAAATACATAATAACACCATTACTCCCTATTGTCAAATAATTATCAATCTTTTTTTTCAAATCTTCCCCCTTGACCCCCCTTTTCATAAATGTTAAAATAATATCAAAGTCTAACGGTTACCATGTAACTTAAATAATTAGGAGGCGTCTTTATTATGGATTACCAACAGATGTATCAAAACAAACTTACGACAGCAGCTTCTGCTGCAAATGTTATTCAATCCGGTGACTGGGTCGATTACGGCTGGTGTGTCAACACTCCGGTTGCCGTGGATAAAGAAGTAGCAAAACGGCTGCCATCTCTTGAAAATGTAAATTTCCGCGGCGGAATCTTAATGTGGGTTCCTGAGATTTTCCAGATTGAAGATCCTGCAGCTCATATGACATGGAACTCCTGGCATATGGGAGGTATCGAAAGAAAAGCCGTTGCACAGGGATTTTCTTTCTACTCTCCGATCCGTTATTCGGAACTCCCACGTTATTACCGTGATTTGAGCTGTCCTTCCCGTGTAGCGATCTTCCAGGTATCTCCGATGGACGAACATGGCTATTTCAGTTTTGGTCCGAGTGCTTCTCATCTGGCTGCCTGCTGCGAACGCGCCGAAGTGATCATAGTCGAAGTAAATGAAAATATGCCTCGCTGTCTTGGCGGTTTTGAAAATGGCATTCATATTTCTAAGGTTGATATGGTCGTAGAAGGCGATAACCCACCGATCGGTGAAATGGGCGGCGGTGCTGCTGCTACCGATGTTGATCAGGCGGTTGCCAAATTGATCGTAGAAGAAATTCCGGATGGAGCCTGTCTCCAGCTCGGTATCGGCGGTATGCCAAATGCTGTCGGTACGATGATCGCCGAATCTGATCTGAAAGATCTTGGTGTGCATACTGAAATGTACGTCGATGCCTTTGTCGATATTGCAAAAGCCGGAAAGATTACCGGAGCAAAGAAAAACATTGACCGCTATCGTCAAACCTATGCATTTGGTGCCGGTACCAAGAAAATGTACGATTACTTAAATGACAATCCGGAATGTATGAGTGCTCCTGTCGATTATACAAACGACATCCGCTCGATTTCCGCATTGGATAATTTTATCTCCATCAACAATACTGTGGACATAGATCTCTACGGACAGGTAAATGCAGAAAGTGCCGGAATCAGAAACATCAGTGGTGCCGGTGGACAGCTTGACTTCGTTCTTGGAGCTTACCTTTCCAAAGGCGGAAAGAGTTTCATCTGCTGCTCTTCCACATTCACAAACAAACAGGGGGAAAAAGTTTCCCGTATCCGTCCAACGTTAGCCAATGGATCTATCGTTACCGATACACGTGCAAACATCCACTACTTTGTTACAGAATATGGTAAAGTAAATCTGAAAGGACTTTCGACCTGGCAGAAAGCAGAAGCTATTATCTCTGTCGCTCATCCGGATTTCCGCGATGAGCTGATCAAAGAAGCGGAAAGCATGCACATTTGGAGACGCTCTAACAAATAAAAGCAATAACAAACCGGCGGTGTAGGAAACTACTATCCTGCACCGCCGGCTTTATTTTAGTAACGATTCAGGCTCCCCCTCCATACATTGATCCTGAATCGTTACCTTTTTTATATAATAATGCACACCAGGCCGCCATTGGAATCATTTACTACTTTTTGGATCGTATCCTGCAATTTTACCTGACTTTCTTCCGTCAGACGATTTACTTTATTTAGGATTCCGTCGTCCACCAGCTGCCGGATCGTTTTACCAAAAATATTGGTATCAAAAATTCCATCCGGATTTTCTTTTCCGTTTTTTTCGATGTACTCAATCAGATCTTTTGCCTGTTCCTCACTTCCCACAATTGGCGCGATTTCCGTCTCAATGTTTGCCTGGATCAAATGCAGCGAAGGACAGACGGCCCTTATCTTTACGCCGTATTTGTTCCCATGTTTAATAAGTTCCGGCTCTGCGATCTCAATTTCTTCCATCGTCGGAGTGACGATACCGTACCCGCGTCCCTTTACCTGCTGGCACGCGGTCTCTATACTTTGATATTCCGCTCTCTTTCCGGCAAGTTCTTTTAACGTCGCAATCAGCTCATATTCACCGGAAATCGGCGTGCCGATCAAATCACTTAAAATCTCATAATAATATTGTTCTTCAAACTCGATGGCGACATGAATTTCACCATTTTGCATCTGCTTATCCTGAATATAGATTCCTTTTACATAGTCCGCATCCAGTTTTACCGTATCTTTATTGACATCGCGCATGACGTGCATATTTTTAAGCATTTCCAGGCATTTTGTCATCAGATCCTTTTTCAGCCAGTGATCGCGGTCTAAAAATTCAACCCATTTTGGAAAGTAAAACTGAATCTGACCAATTGGAAAATCGGCTAAAATCGTTTCCATCATGAAAAACACATCGTCTTTTTTCAGATTTTTGCAATCCATTACCAAAACACTGATTCCATATTTTCCCTGCAGCTTTCCGGCAAGTTCTCTGGTGGATTCCTGATGAGGTACACGGGTATTCAAGATCATGATTGTTGGCTTTCCTGCCGCTTTGCATTCTGCCACCGTTTTTTCTTCCCCCTCAACATACTGTTCTCTGGATAATTCTGTAAAACTTCCATCTGTCGTCACGATTATTCCGATATTGGAATGTTCACGAATTACTTTGCTTGTTCCGATCTGAGCTGCTTTTGTAAACGGAATTTCTTCGTCGTACCATGGTGTCTTTACCATCCGCTCCTTCTCTTCTTCACGATAGCCGACAGCATCTTTTACAACAAACCCCACACAGTCGATCAAACGCACTTTTCCGCTTTCTCCGCTTGGCATCTGAATCTGCGCGCCCTCTTTCGGAATAAATTTTGGCTCTGTCGTCATGATTGTTTTTCCGTCGGAAGACTGTGGCAATTCATCTCTGGTACGCATTTTTTCCGCTTCGTCCTGCATTTCCGGTATGACCATCAATTCCATGAAATTTTTGATAAATGTACTTTTTCCGGTGCGGACCGGGCCTACGATACCCAGATACAATTCTCCGCCGGTTCTTGTATTGATATCTTCATATACATTATATTCATTGTCCATAAAAAAACCCCCTTGCTAAACTGTTACAGTATATGCAAGGAGGTTTTCTGATATGTTACTTATTTAATTTTAATTTTCTTAACTGCTTTCTTTCCGGAAGAAGCCTGTACGGTAATCTTTACTTTACCCTTTTTAATGGCTTTTACATTTCCGTAAGCATCTACAGAAGCAATTGCCGGATTACTGCTGCTAAAGCTGATCGTATCGGTAGATTTTGCTTTTACAAGGGAAACGGTCAATTTCTTCGTCTGTTTCCGTTTCATCTTAGAAGGTCCTTTTACTTTTACTTTCTTCGCTTTCACTTCTTTTTTCGAAACAACTACGGTGATCGTTGCCTTTTTACCGGAAGAAGCCTGTATGGTGATCTTAGCCGTTCCTTTCTTCTTCGCAGTGATCATTCCGGATGCAGAAACGACAGCCACTTTCTTTTTATTCGTCTTATAAGAAAGAGTATCGGTACTTGTCAGCGGATTTTTCTCTGCTTTTATAGAAAGTGTCTGGCCTTTTGCCATATATACTTTCTTTACATTTGGTTTATTCAGGTAAATACGAATACTCTTCGCCGGCTGTTTTACCGTTACCGTACAGCCTGCATAACGATTCGTATTTGTTTTTGCTGTAATTGTCGCCGTTCCCGGACCAACCGCACGAATGACGCCATTGGCATCTACTGTCGCCACTTTGGCATTGTTCGTAGAGTACGTATACGTAACTGCTTCATTTGCATTTGCCGGAAGAATGGTCGGTGTCAATGTATGTGTCTGACCTACATTCAAGGTTACCTCTTTGGTAATGCTGATGCCTGTTACATTTACCTTCTTCGGGACAATGGTTACGTTGATCGAAGCTGAAACACCGGATGTTGCTGTCGCTGTCAACACAGCCGTTCCTGTCGATTCTGCCTTTATCGTCAAACGGGTTCCGGAGGTCGTGATGGACGCAACTCCAGGATTACTAGTTGTCCATTCAACCGTATCTTCTGTGTCATTTGGTGTCACCACATAACCGCTTGTCAAAGAAACATTTGTTGTCTTATTAATAGTATAAGATTTTCCTTCTTCCAATGTAATCGGTGCATCCAAAATCTGAATTGATTTAGCCGGTGCATGAACCGTAATCATAAACTCAGAAGATTTCACATTACTGTTTTCTTTTGAAATCGCTACGATCTTAGCCGTTCCTTTTTTCAAACCAGTTACATTTCCCTGCTCATCCACCGATGCAACCTGGGCTCCAGAATTTACTTTCCATTCTACTTCTTTATTCCCTGCATTAATTGGTTTTACTTTAACATCCAAATGAATGGATTCACCAACATTAACAGTATTTCCACCGATAATTTCGATAGCAGATGGTTTTACATTCTGGTCATCCGTTACCATAAAATAAAATGTTTTACTGATTCCACTCGCCCGACCGGTTACCGTAATTACGACAATCTCATCACTCGCCTGTTTGGTTGTCAGATTTCCCATCTGATCCACGGAGATAACATCCGGGTTCGAAGAGGTAAAGATCAACTGTTCTTCGGAAGCAGGATCCGTTCCTGCCGGATATCTTAACTTAATGTCAAGCTGATCTTTTCCACCATTTCCATTTGGAAGAACATATGGGTTATTTGCACTGGTTACCAGGTTATCCGGAAGGTTATCGCCTTTTGTCTTAACCGTATCAAAACCGGATGCAGATGTCTGGCATACGACAGTAATACGATCGGATTTTGAACCTGATTTTATCGTAATAAATGCCGTTCCATTGCTTGAGATATCCGCTCTCTTAATTTTAATAACTGCTTTTCCGTCTTTGAAACTGTCTGTTCCTTCCACAAAATCAACCAATGCCGGATCAGAAGACTCCCAAGTATATCCCTGCGTTGTCTCGGCCGGTTCTACCGTCGCCGTCAAAGTGACACCACTTGTCGCTGCCTGACCGCCAGATGGAATATACAGAACTTTTTCTCCATTTTCTTCTACAAACATATTTGGATTCTGTGTTACTGAATTATCTCCATTTGCTGTCACAGATACTTTTTCCGTGACAACATCCGTAACACTGACTTTATAATCAATCTGCTGTGCACTCTGCCAGAAAGAACTGGAATCAAGGATCTGAAGTCCTGTCGTAAACTTCACACGAAGAGTAACCGGACTCTCCTTGTCGATATATTCTTTTCCATTCACAACAAAATGATAAGTTCCTTTGGCATCTTTCGTTACATTGGCACTCAATCCACGATATTCATTTGTAACAACTACTCCATCTTTTACGGAATAAATCTCATGCTCTTTCGAACCATCGATCACCGAAATCGTTGGTGTACTGCCTTGATAAAGAGTTTTCTCATTTACCGCATTAATCTTTAATTCATAGTCACGATCGATCGGAAGCGGCTGAACCTCTCCGTCCGGCTGTCTCAATATCAGTGCCGGATACGTACTTACTCTTCCGCCTACTGTACCATAAAGACCACTTACCGTATTTCCCTGCATCGTAGAACTGATTGGCGCTGTCAGCTGAGCAAGATAAAGGTCATCTTTCATAACTTCAGCCGCCATGCTTTCTGTAAGGTCACTAAATGTAACATTCTGCAGGAAAGTACATTGTTTCAAAAGTCCGGTTTTAATCGCCGTTACCTTTGTCTTAGAAATATCAAATTGAGTAATATTCGTCTGCTCAAATGCGTTATTTCCGATTTCTTTCAATTTGCTGGCACGTACAAAATCCACGGTACGCAGACCTTTTTTCACTTCTTTTGTTCCATACCGACTATAGTTTACTTTATAGCTTACTTTCTTCGTACTATTCTCATAAGGAATCTCTCGATTTGTATTATCGATCAATGCACATTTTGCAAATGCGCTGGCTCCGATGGAAAGAAGGCTTGATGGAAATACCACTTCATCCAAAGAGAGACAGCCCGAAAAGGCACTGTTTCCAATGGATTGAATGCCTGTTCCAAACGAACTTCCCACACCCTGTGGATTCGCAAGAATGAGATTTGTACAATTCATAAATGCAGAATCTCCGATGCTTGTTACGGTATTCGGAATATTAATCGTACGAAGTCCATAATAATCATAATATTTAGCTTTTTCGGATCGGTCTAAAATATTAACCTCTTCTCCTCCACAGCCATTAAACGTATCCTTTTTAATCTCGGTAAGTGCTTTTGGCAGTCTCACATTTTCGAGGCGGCAGCAGTTCATAAATGCAGCTTCCCCGATGTTATCTTCTTTTAACGAATCCGGAATAACCAGTTTTTTCATTCCAAAAACATATGCCAGAGTAACACTCTTTTGATTTGTATTATTTTCCTCTGTATATAGTTCCTTCAAAACCGGTGGCATATAAGCTCCAACCATTCCGGATCCGGGTGTCAAAGACACGGAACTTCCTTTCGCCAGATACTTAGTACCAAAAATGCTCCCCGTACCAAGCAGACGATTTGCATAGGCTGTCTGTGTCGTATCATATACATCGCCAACAAAAATATTGGTTTTATTTGCATCCAAAGCACTTACAACATCATTTGGATCATAATATTTACGCTGTGCCACCACATAATAATCCTCGTAACTTTCTGTATCCGTTACCGTTGTAGGATCAACGATCGCACTTGGAGCCACAAAAATATGTTCTGACTTTTGCTCACCATTTTTTACTACGATAAATTCATAGTCGCCGTCACTATATGTGGTTTTTACATTTTCCGGTAAAACCATGATGTGAACCGCTGTCATGGAAGCACTGTCATACGATTTTCCACAGTTCAAAAATGCATTATCTCCAATGGATACCAAGCCATCCGCAAATTGCACGGTTCCTTCTTCCAATTTTGTTTTTGTTCCCAATGTCGTCAATTTGTACTGATTTGCAAACGCATTGTCTCCAATTGTTTCCAATTTATCCGAAACAATCACTTTTTCCAGACGTGCACCGCTATTCTTATCTTTGGAATCATTTCCAAAACACAATTCAGGAATATTTTTGATTCCGCTTCCCAGTGTAACCGTCTGCATATAATAGTTATTGGAAAATGCTCCCTTTCCAAGTTCTGTCACGCAATCCGGAAGGATTACTTCTTTCAATCCGGAATAAACCTCCCGCTCACCCCAGGTGTTTGTAATATAATTTGTTCCAAGTATATTATATACATAACAAGCGGAGAATGCCTTTTCCCCAATCGTTTTCAAATTTTTCAGATTTTTCAAAAACGACGTTGTATACAATTTCCAGCATTCTGAAAAGGCAAACGTTTCAATCGTCTGCAATTTTGCATCTGCCGGAATTTCAATTTTTGTGCCATACAGATAATGACAACGGTAAAATGTTCCTTCTTTTATCGTTGTTATGGTATTCGGCAGTTTCATGCCGATCAGATAACTTTCGGAAAATGCTGATTTTCCTATATCCGTACAAGATTTTGGAATGTCAATATACGTAATTCCACACTTATGAAATGCTTCTTCTCCGATGCTTGTAAGCGATTCCGGAAGCACGATTGTATATTCCTTGTACAGATTTTCTCTCTGATCGTCCGTAAGATTACTCAAATCGATATCATCACCATACTGGAAATCTGCTCCGGTAAATGCTGATTTGTTAATTTTCGTCAATTTTGTACAAGAAGACAAATCCATCTTCTTGATAAAGCTTTCCTGAAATGCATTGTCTCCGATATAGGTTATTGTCTTTGGAAGACAGGAGTAATCTTTGGTTTCCTCTCCAATAACATAAAATTTCGCTGCATCGCCATCCGCCGTATCAGCTCCTACACCTTTAAAAACAGAATTTCCGATGTATTGAAGACCTTCTTCAAGTCCGACTTCCATCAATCCGGAACAGTTTTCAAACGCACCTGTGCCCATCTTCAATGCATCCTGAATTGGGATTTCCACTTTTTGCAGGGAAGTACAGTTTACAAAAGCCTGTCCTTTTAACTCAAGTTTTGTGGAACGTGTAGAATATTTTCCAAACTCTATCGTTTTAATTGCAGAACAATTTCCAAATGCAGTAGTTCCCACTGTAGTAACTTTGCTAAGATCAACCACATTGTCATTTGCTGCCCCAATTCCCAATGTTGTAAGGGAAGAACAATTTTCGAAAGCGTTTGCATCTATTGTAGTTACCGTTGCCGGAAGAACAATTTTTTTCAGTCCCATACAGTTTTTAAACTCGCCTTTCGGGACTACTTTAATCTCTGCTCCTGTTGAAAAAGTAACCTGAGACAAGTCAATCTCGCTTGCCTTCTGTGCCCATCCGATACCCTCGATACTGGAAACTTTCATGTTACCAAAATCAATCTTTCCGGTATACTCACTCAGAAATGTTCCGGCTACCGCTCTCGTATAAACAGCATTATTTTTGTATCTAGTAAGAACATCTTCTGCTGTATGCATTCCAATATACTCAAGAACCTGTTTCGCTTCCTCTTGATTCTCTGCCTCCTTATTTCCTGCACAGAAAACAGCATTCGCAATAATCTTGTAAAAAGTAAGTACATTCTGGTCCTTTACATTTGTGTCCCCAAGCGGAACTCCCGTTTCAATATTCCCCGGTGCCGCCAAAACGACATGAGACGGAATCGCAGCGATCTGTACACTTGTCGTTACAAGGGCTGCCGCCAGCGCAACACTGAGAATCCGCTTCACAATTCTCGGTTTCTTTTTCATAGTCAATCTCCTTTTCTTGTTAATTAACATTTACCGTAACAATTCAGTTACCGTTTATTTATAAAATATACAGATTCATTTTATCATTTTTTTGAACTTCCCGCAATAGTTTGTTTATAAAAAAACTGCCTAAACAAAATATTTTTGCTTAGACAGTTTGAAAACTCTTCGTTGATTTTTCTATTATTCTTTGATCTTGGCATTCTCGCCGATCATATCAATTACCTTATTGGTAAGCAGTGTGATTTTATAATATTTTTCAATCGAGATCACATCTCCGTAAAGTTCCTTGAAGTTCTTCTTCAATTCGTCTACGGTTCCTCCCTGCTCTTCCACTTTCTGCATCTCTTTCGTAATCTCATCATCGGTAACCGTGATACCTTCTTTTTCTGCAATCGCCTCTGTCAGAAGCTGGGTTTTGGCAACGCTCTGCGCTGCTTTTTTTAATTCTACATTATAGGTATCTTCTGTCATACCTGACTGTGTCAAAAAGGTATTAAAATCATCAAAACCATACTGCTTTGCTGTATAACGATAATATGCATCCAACTGTGAAGTTGCTATATTCACGATAGAATCCGGATATTTCTTCACCTCTGCTTTATTTTCTACTTGACCATAAGCAGTCGATCCTGCACTATCTTTCTTTTCCTTCTTCAAGTCATCCACGATAGATTTTTTGTACTCTTCAATCGTTTTGTATTCGGTTTTTTCAGAAACCAGCTTGTCTGTCAGTTTCGGTGTATTGTTCTTTGAAATGTAGTTCAAAGTTACCGTAAATACCGCTGCTTTTCCAGCAAGATCTTTATTATTAGGGTAGTCATCCGGGAATTTCAGGTTGAGATCTTTGGTTTCTCCCGGCTTCATACCGATCACACCATCGTCAAATCCATCAATAAATCCGGAAGATCCAAGAGTAATGGCACTTCCGGAAGCGCTTCCGCCTTCAAAAGCTTTGCCATCGGTCTTTCCTTCATAATCAATATTTACTGTATCACCTTTTTTACATTTTCCTTTTTTTATCTTCTTCTCCGTAGAGTTCTGACTTACAAAGGAATCTAACTGGGACTGTACTTCATCATCCGATACGGTACAATCTACTTCTATTCCCTTATATTCAGGAATTGACACACACTCCGACGCAACGTAATCATCGTCCTGCGATGCGGTTGATGTCGTGCTGGAATCTTCTCCTGTAAATTTGCTCTTTATTTCGCTCCAGGAACATCCTGTAAGCACCAAAGAAGCGGATAATACCATACTTAAAATAACTGCTCGTCTTTTCACTTCGTTTTCCTCCTAATAACTTAACGTTAATATTCATTCTATCACACTTTTTGAGAAAATAAAAGTGAATTTTTGTTCACGATTTTAAGAAATTGCCTCTTTCATGCTCTTCACATACTCGGAAACCGGTTTGATACACTGTTTTCCATAGGTTTCAACCAGTTTTACAATGGCACTTCCTACGATTACACCATCCGAAAATTCCGACATTTCTTTTGCCTGTTCCGGCGTGGAAATTCCAAATCCGATGGCACACGGGATGTCTTTTGTCTTCTTTACCTGTTCGATCATCTGCGCAACTCCTTTGTTGATCGTGCTGCGCATACCGGTTACGCCGAGACTCGATACGCAGTATACAAATCCCTTTGCCTCCGCTGCAATCGCCTGAATGCGGTCATGTGACGTCGGTGCGATCAAAGAAATGACATCCAGATCGTATTTGGAAAAGACGGAATCCATTTCCTCTTTCTCTTCAAACGGGACATCCGGAATGATTACGCCACTCATGCCGATTTCTTTGGAACGTTTGGCAAATTTTTCAATGCCATAAACAAAAATTACATTTGCATATGTCATAAACACCATGGGAACGTGCATTTTATCCTGTATGGATTCTACCATATCAAAAATTTTGTCGGTCGTCGTTCCAGCCGCCAAAGCTCTCTCGTCAGCTTTCTGAATGACAATACCTTCTGCGACCGGATCTGAAAATGGGATTCCGATCTCAATCAGATCTGCGCCGCTTTCCTGCAAAACCGGAAGAAGCTCTTTGGTTGTTTCCAAATCCGGATCTCCTGCTGTTACAAATGGTATAAATGCTTTTCCATGATCAAAAGCCTGTGCTATCTTACTCATAAAGTTCGACCCCCCTGTATCTTGCAATGGCTGCCACATCTTTGTCGCCACGTCCTGAAATATTTACTACAATAATCTGATCTTTGTTCATCGTCGGAGCCAGTTTTCTCGCATACGCCAGAGCATGGGAACTCTCGATTGCAGGGATGATTCCCTCGATTCTTGACAAATATTCAAAAGCGGAAACGGCTTCTTCGTCTGTGATCGGCACATACTGAGCACGTCCGATATCATGAAGATGGGCATGTTCCGGTCCGATTCCCGGGTAGTCAAGTCCGGCTGAAATCGAATATACCGGCGCGATCTGTCCATATTCATCCTGACAAAAATAAGATTTCATACCGTGAAATACGCCCAATGTTCCATTGGCGATGGTTGCTGCATTTTTATCGGTATTTACCCCATGCCCGGCAGCCTCACATCCGATCAGCTGTACCGATTCATCCGGAATAAAATCATAAAAAGCCCCCATCGCATTGCTTCCGCCACCGACGCAGGCAATGACAGCATCCGGAAGTTTTCCTTCCCGTTCCATCAACTGGGATTTAATTTCTTTTCCGATAACACTCTGAAAATCTCTTACAATTTCCGGAAACGGCGCCGGTCCCATAACCGAACCGATCACATAATGCGTATCATCAATACGGTTAGTCCACTCACGAAGTGTCTCATTTACGGCATCTTTCAATGTCTGTGTTCCGCTTGTCACCGCATGCACCTTCGCACCCAAAAGTTCCATACGATATACATTCAATGCCTGACGCTCGGTATCTTCTTTTCCCATAAACACTTCACATTCCATTCCGAGGAATGCTGCGATCGTAGCTGTTGCCACACCATGCTGTCCGGCTCCTGTTTCAGCAATGACTCTCGTTTTTCCCATTCTTTTTGCCAAAAGCATCTGACCTATAACATTATTAATCTTATGGGAACCTGTATGATTAAGATCTTCTCTTTTAAGATAAATCTTACATCCACCAAGCTCCTTTGTAAGTCTTTTGGCATAATAAAGACGGCTTGGACGTCCGGCATAATCATTATAGAGTTTTGTAAGCTCCCTGTTAAATTCAGGGTCATCCTTATACTTAAAATAAGCTTTTTCAACTTCTGTAACAGCATTCATAAGTGTTTCAGGTATGTACTGTCCACCATGAACACCAAATCTTCCTTTAGACATTTCTTATCCTCCTGCATATTTCAATTATTTTATCCTTATCCTTATATCCATCAGTTTCAATACCACTGCTTATATCCAGGGCAAATGGTTCGTAGTTCATTGCCTTTATGTAATTATTTTCAAAATCATCTGTTTTGGCATTGGCTATAACAA
>ERZ826051.2375-NODE-2375-length-14748-cov-3.221738_pt1 | contig 14748 bp, 14 predicted proteins | sample MGYA00519928_ERZ826051 | MGnify/ENA primary metagenome ERZ826051 (study PRJEB31778, sample SAMEA3449219) | human gut metagenome | biome: human gut; feature: human-associated habitat; material: faeces | place: United Kingdom | collected 2010/2012 ...
CAGTGTCGGTGACCCGCCAGATCACCGCAATGCCGATCTCCACCGGGTTGCCCAGGCAGTCGTTGATCTTCTGCCGGGAGTTGTTCAGGGTCATCATTTTCAGGGAGATCTTTCTGCTCATGGATTCGGCACTGACCTGGGCATTCTGGCCGCTCTGGCCAAACATGGCAGCCATGCCGTTTTCTTTGCTGCTCACGTCACCGCTCTGGCTCAGGCGGGTACCGGCGGCAGGGTTGACAGCGGTGCAGAAGGGGTTCACCCAGTAAAAGCCCTGTCCCTTCAGGGTGCCGATGTAATCACCGAACAGGGTGAGCACCAGCGCTTCCTGCGGCTTGAGCACCTTCAGGCCGCAGAACAGGAAGATGCCTGCGATCCAATACCCGATGGACAAGATCAGCAGCGGCAAGCCCAGAAGCATCCGGTCTGCATCCAGCAGGGTGATGCTGTAAATAAACAGGGCAATGGATGCCACATAGCCCAACAGGGTCAGCAGCAGTACCGCCATGCCGTTTTTGCGGGTATTCAAAATTTTCTCTTCCATAACAAGTCCCTCCTTATTAGGGTCGGAAGCGTTTCTTTGTGATATCAAAATCATATCACTTTGAACAGTATTTGTCAAGGCCTCCGGCCCCGCACAACAAAAAGCACCCGTTCTCCGGGGAAAATTCCCCAGAAAATCGGGTGTTTTTGCAGGTTCAGGTCTTAGCGCTTGTACTTGGATGCAGCCTGCAGACGCTGCATGGCACGCTGCAGTGCGATCTGGCTCTGATAATATTCATGCATGCTCTTCTGGTGCTGCAGGCGCTCTTCCGCACGGATGCGGGCCGCCTCGGCACGGTTCTTGTCGATATCCTCCGGGCGCTCGGCGCTGTCCACCAGCACCATCACATAGGCGGGGGTCACCTCGGCAATGCCGTCACCCACCAGAATGTCGCGGGCTTCGCCGTTCACTTCAAAGTGCAGGATGCCCATGTGGATGGCCACCAGCACGGGGTTGTGCCCGGCCTGCACGCCATACACACCGTCGCCGGTGGGCAGCACGAGGTCCTCACAGTCGCCCTGATAGAACTCACCGCTGGAGGCCGTGATATTCAGCATGAACTTGTTCATCAGACGGCACCGCCCTTTTCCTCAGCCATCTTTTCGGCGGCCTTCTGGCGGGCATCTTCCAGCGTACCCACGTTGAAGAATGCCCACTCCGGCAGGTCATCGGCCTCGCCGTCCACGATGGCGGCAAAGCTGCGCACGGTGTCCTTCAGCGGCACATACTTGCCCTTCAGGCCGGTAAAGTTCTCGGCCACGGCAAAGGGCTGGGACAGGAACTTCTGCAGCTTGCGGGCACGGGTCACGGTCAGCTTGTCGTTCTCGTCCAGTTCGTCCATGCCCAGAATGGCGATGATGTCCTGCAGCTCCTGATAGCGCTGCAGAATGGACTGCACCTTGCGGGCCACGCGGTAGTGCTCCTCGCCCACGATGTCTGCTTCCAGAATGCGGGAAGTGGAGGCCAGCGGGTCCACAGCGGGGTAAATGCCCTGCTCCACGATCTTACGGGACAGCACAGTGGTGGCGTCCAGATGCGCAAAGGTGGTGGCGGGGGCCGGGTCGGTCAGGTCATCGGCGGGGACGTAAACGGCCTGCACCGAGGTGATGGAGCCGTCCTTCGTGGAGGTGATGCGCTCCTGCAGAGCGCCCAGCTCGTTGGCCAGAGTGGGCTGATAGCCCACGGCGGAAGGCATACGGCCCATCAGAGCCGACACCTCAGAGCCTGCCTGCACGAAACGGAAGATGTTGTCGATGAACAGCAGCACGTCCTTGTGGGTCTCCTCACGGAAGTACTCGGCCATGGTCAGGCCGGTCTCGGCCACGCGCATACGGGCTCCGGGGGGCTCGTTCATCTGGCCAAAGACCAGTGCCGTCTTGTTCAGAACGCCGGAAGCGTTCATCTCGCCCCACAGGTCGCAGCCCTCACGGGAGCGCTCGCCGACGCCGGTGAAGATGGAGTAGCCGCCGTGCTCGGTGGCCACGTTGTGGATCAGTTCCTGGATCAGCACGGTCTTGCCGACGCCTGCGCCGCCGAACAGACCGATCTTGCCGCCCTTTGCATACGGAGCCAGCAGGTCGATGACCTTGATGCCGGTCTCCAGGATCTCGGTAGCAGGCTTCTGCTCCGCAAAGCTGGGAGCCTTGCGGTGGATGGGCCAGTGCGGCACATCATCCACCGGGCCTTTGCCGTCGATGGGTCTGCCCAGCGGGTCGAACATACGGCCCAGGGTGGCTTCGCCCACCGGTGCGGTCAGGCCGTGGCCGGTCGCCTGCACGGTCATGCCCTTGCCGAGACCTTCGCTTGCGGAAAGCATGATGCAGCGCACCGTCGTTTCGTTGACGTGCTGCGTCACTTCCATGGTGCGTTCGGTGCCCTCAGCGGTCACCGTCAGCGCCTCCTGCAGGGCAGGCAGCTTGCCTGCTGCGAACTGCACGTCCACAACAGGACCCGCTACGCGGATAATAGTTCCCTGTAACATAACGATTGCCTCTTATATTATAAGTTCGTTCTTTTCTTTAATCCCGCTTCTGCACAGCAGCTGCACCACCGATGATCTCGGTGATCTCCTGGGTGATGGAGCCCTGCCGAGTGCGGTTGTACTCTAATTGCAGGTCGTGGATCATCTCGGTGGCGCTCTTGGTGGCGGAATCCATGGCGGTCATGCGGGCGCTCTGCTCGGCGCAGTAGCTCTCGGTCATGGCACCAAAGATCATGCCATGCATGTAGATGGGCGCGGTCTGCTCGAACACCGTCCAGGCGTCCGGGAACATCTCCACCTCGCCGCTGGGATCACCAAAGCCCTTGGGGGCGGGCTGCAGATGCTCGCGGTCCAGCGGCAGCAGACGCACCATGGTGGGCTCGCTGGTCAGTGCGTTCTCGATCCTGGTGTAGACGAGGTAGATCTCATCCAGCTTGCCGGACTTGAAGTCGTCGATAGCGTCCATCGTGATGTCGCGGGCGCGCTGCAGGGTGGGCGCGGTGGCACTGTAGCGGAACTCTTCCACCAGACGTGGGTCCTTGTGGTACAGTGCGCGGTAACCCACCTGACCGATCACATAGAACCGGTCGTTCTCATCCGCGTGCTCCTTGAGGAACCGGAGGATGTTCTGGTTGAATGCACCGGCCATGCCCTTGTCTGCCGTCAGCACCAGATAGGCGCGGCGGGGGTTCGACTTTTCGTTGGTACGGTCGTGGAAGAACGGGTGCACCGGCTCCTCCGGCAGATGAGGCACCACCCGGGAGATGGTGTCGCGCATGCGGTTGAAGTAGGGCGAAACGTTCTGGTAATTCTTGCGCGCCTTGCGGAGCTTGGACGAGGAGATCAGGTACATGGCGTTCGTGATCTTCATGGTGTCCTGAATGCTCTCAATGCGCTCTTTCAGCAGCTTACTGGACGGCATGGCTGTCGCCTCCCGCATATGCTTTCCAGGCGTTCAGGATGGCATCGACCTCATCGGGTTCGAGCTTGCCGGTGGCGGTGATCTTGTCCATCGTGCCGGACACATCCGCGCGGAACTGGCGCACAAATGCGGAAGTCTTGGTGCGCAGCTCGGCCGTGGGGATCTCGTCGAGCACGCCATGCGAAGCCAGCGTGAGCAGGACCACCTGCTCTGCGTCGGACTTAGGCTGATACAGCGGCTGCTTGAGCATCTCCATCAGGGCCTTGCCGTGATCCAGCTGGCGGCGGGTCTCGGCGTCCAGATCGGAGCTGAACTGGGCAAAGGACTCCATGTCCTTGTACTGTGCCAGCTCGATACGCAGGTTGGCGTTGGCCTTCTTCATGGCCTTGGTCTGGGCTGCGCCGCCCACACGGGACACCGACAGGCCCACGTTGACAGCCGGGCGGTTGCCGGCGTTGAACAGGGCGCTCTCCAGGAAGATCTGGCCATCGGTGATGGAAATGACGTTGGTGGGGATGTAAGCGGAAACGTCGCCTGCCTGGGTCTCGACGATGGGCAGTGCGGTGATGGAACCGCCGCCCAGGTCATCACGCATGCGGCAGGAGCGCTCCAGCAGACGGGAGTGCAGATAGAACACATCGCCGGGGTAGGCCTCCCGTCCGGGGGACCGCTCCAGCAGCAGGCTCAGCGTCCGGTAGGCCACGGCGTGCTTGGAGAGATCGTCATAGACGATCAGAACGTCCCGGCCCTTCCGCATGAAATACTCGCCCAGTGCTGTTCCGGCATAGGGAGCGATGTACTGCAAGGACGCCGACGCGCTGGCGGGCGCATTCACCACGATGGTATAGTCCATAGCACCCTTGTGCTTCAGATTCTCTACCAGTTGGGCGACGGAGCTGGATTTCTGCCCGATGGCGACATAGATGCACACCACGCCCTTCCCTTTCTGGTTCAGAACGGTGTCCAGGGCGATGGCGGTCTTGCCGGTCTGCCGGTCGCCGATGATCAGCTCCCGCTGTCCCCGGCCAATGGGAAACATGGAGTCGATGGCGAGCAGGCCCGTCTCCATAGGCGCGTTTACCGGCTGGCGGTCAATGATGCCGGGGGCCGGGGACTCAATGGGCAGATAGCCCTCCGACGGAATGTCGCCCTGCCCGTCAATGGGCGTACCCAGCGCGTCCACCACCCGGCCCAGAAAGCCGTCCCCCACCGGGATACCGGCGGTCTTACCTGTGCGGCGGACGATGCTGCCGGATTCAATGGCCTCACTGCCGCCGAACAGGATGCAGCCTACACGGTCCGGCCGCAGATCCTGCACCATGCCCTTCACACCGGAGGAAAATTGCAGAATTTCGCCGTAGGCCGCGTGTTCCAATCCGCTGACGGTGGCGATCTCGTCACCCACCGTCAGAACGCTGCCCACCTCCTCCGGCGCGGCATCCGGCTGCCAGTTGCGGACGGCCTCCCGCATCAACGGGATCACGGAGCCCCCGGCGGGGTTCAGCTGCCCCAGCCGCTCCCGGAACTGCCGCAGACGGCCCTCCAGACTCCAGTCATACAGGTCGGCGCCCACTTCCATCCGAAAGCCCTTTTCCAGCGCGGGGTCCTGTTCCCAACGGAGGGGAACCTCCTGTCCGTACTGCTTTTTCAAAAAGGCCGCAAAACGGTTCCGCTGCACCTCACTGGGGGCGTCCGCGCTGCGCAGGACCGCTTCCAGTACCGTTTCACGCATGGGACTTCCCCCTCTCCGCCGCGTCCAAAAACTGATCGAACGCATCGCCGTCGGATTGCAGCACCAGCTTTTCCGTGGCTGTCACTGCCAGATCCTTCAGCTCCTTCTGCGCGTCGGACAGTAGCTTGTCATGCTCCCGCTGGGCAGCGGCATGGGCGTCCGCCAGAATTTGCTCCGCCTGTGCCCGTGCGTCGGACAACTGCCGCTGCATGGCGGCGTCCGCCGACTTCTGGGCGGCGGCGAGCTTTGCCGCAGCGTCGGCGTCGGCATTTTTCAACTGCTGACGGACCTCTGCCGCTGTTTTCTCCGCGTCTGCCAGCGTCTTTGCCGCTTTCGCGTCCTGCTCCTGATAGTACTGCTGCCGCTTCTCCATAAACGTCTTGACGGGCTTGTAGAGCAGCAGATACAGCCCGCCTGCCAGAATCACAAAATTCAGCAGGTGCAGTAAAATTTGCTGCCAATCAATATTCAACGGGATATTCACGGTTTCCCACCTGCCTTACTTATAGGACGAAGATGATCAGAATGACGACCAGCAGCGCATAAATGATAGCGGTTTCGATAAAGACCAGTCCCAGCATCAGCGTGGTACGGATCTTGCCCTCCGCCTCCGGCTGACGGGCGATCCCCTCCGCAGACTTGCTGACGGCAACACCCATGGCCACGGCGCCGCCTGCGGCGGCAAGGCCGATGGCAATACCCGCAGCGATGGACTTGGACCCCGTGGCGTCGCTCTGGGTCTGGGCGGTTTCCGCCGCAGCGGGTGCGGCAGCGGTATCCGTGGAAGACGCGGCCAGTGCGGGGACCGTCAGGGACAGCACCACCAGCAGGATCAGGAACAGCGCGGGGACCTTTTTCTTAAGCAGTTTCATAGTTATTACCTCCAAAATGATTCGATCCGTAAATGATTGGGACGGTCATGCCCGCCCGGACGCCGGTTCGGGACGCTCCGATACCTCGCCATAGAACAACGCGGTGAGCATGGTCAGAACATAGGCCTGGATCAACGCGTGAAGCAGGGTGAACAGCACGCCCACCAGCACCGGCAGCACATAGCTCAGCTGCACATAGTAATAGACCAGCTCCGTTACCAGCAGGCCGCTGAGCAGCGCGCCGAACAGACGGAAGCTCATGGAAATAGGCAGCGAGAATTCCTTCAATGTGCTGCCCACGCCCTTCAGACCGTTGCCCGCGATCCCGCCGGAGAGGATCACAAGATAGGATAAGCAGCCAAGGGCGATGGCACCGTTTACGTCCGACAGCGGCGCAGGAAGGGTCACGGAGCGGCCCGTGGTGGTGACGGCCTGCAAGCCCAGCAGCTCAAACAGCGTCCCCACGAAGATATACGCGCCCGCGCCGAAGATGTAGGCCCCCAGAAATCCGTTTCGCTGAGGACTGCTGGTTCTGGCCATGCCGTCAAACAGGCTTACGGCCTGCTCCAGCAGCAGTTGGAACCGCCCCGGCACCAGCTTGAATTTCGGGATGACAAACACGCGGATACACGCCGCCGCTATCAGCAGGATGGCGGATACCGTCATGGCGGAGATCAGTCCCGGATTGACGTTTTTCCAGCCGAACAGGCTGATCTGATTTTCCTCATGCAGGACCGCGTCCCGCATGGCGGTCTGAATGGTCTCCGCTTTTCCCGGCGGCGCCGTCAACAGACTGCCCGCGAACAGGACCGCGATGAGCAGGACCCATAGGATTATAAATTTCTTTTTGCTTTTCATGCTGATAGCCGGTCTCCTTTCCACACCGGAATACAGGCGCTGCGGTCTGCCCTGACCGCGTCCCATTTTCCGGCGTGACCGTTAAAGGACTTGTCTTCTAAGAACGCCCGTATTATACTGTTCTAACAGAAAGATGTAAAAAGTATATTTGATATGTTGGACATATCTGAATGATATGGCACGGAGGCGAAAAAAGTGGCTGTTCCCTACGATTATTACCGCATTTTTTACTATGTTGCCCAACACAAGAGCTTTACCAAGGCCGCCGAAGCTTTGGGCAATAACCAGCCCAACATTACCCGCTGCATGAACAATCTGGAGCAGGATCTGGGCTGCAAGCTGTTTGTCCGCACCAACCACGGCGTCTCCCTGACTCCGGAAGGCCAACGGCTTTACAGCCGTGCTGCCGTAGCCTTTGAACAGCTGCGCCTTGGCGAAAGCGAGATCCGGGCGGATTGCAGTCTGCGGACCGGCAGCATTTCCATTGCCGCCAGCGAAGCCGCGCTCCATCTGACCCTTCTGGATCGCCTTGGCGCGTTTCACCGGCGGTATCCGGGGATCCACCTGCGGATCACCAATGATTCCACCCCCCGCGCCATGGAAGGGCTGCTGCGGGGACAGGTGGACTGCGCGGCGATCACCACGCCCTGTCCGGTGAGAAAGTCCCTGCAGGAAACAGCGCTGGTCTCCTTCCGGGAGATCCTGATCTGCGGTTCGGATTTTCATGATCTGGCCGTAGAAACACGGAGTCTGCGGGATCTGGAAAATCTCCCCTTTGTGTGCATGAGCAGAGGGACCAGTACATATACCTTTTATCAACAGCTGTTCTTAAAGCACAATCTGGCTTTTCATGTGGAAATGGAAGCCGGCACCATGGATCAGGTCCTTGCGATGGTGCAGAGCAATCTGGGCGTCGGTTTCTACCCGGAGTCCATGGCCGCTCCCGCCCTTGCCGCCGGGACGGTGTTCCAGATCCGCCTTGCGGAGCCGATCCCGGAACGGTTCGTCAACCTGATCGAGGATACATCCCGCCCTCAAAGCGTTGCCATGAAAGCCTTTAAGAAAATGCTGCTGGCCCCGGAGGAAGAGTAAAATACCGGAGAGGAAATTGCTTCCTCTCCGGTGTTTTTTTGGGATGGTTTTGCGTCTGCCGGTATGGGGCTTTTGCGCCGTCAGTCGCCCAGCGCCTGCTTCAGATCGGCGATGATGTCATCCGGGTCCTCCAGACCGACGGACATCCTGATCATTCCGTCGGTAATGCCGGCGGCCTCCCGGATCTCCTTGGGGATCATGGTGTGGGTCATGGCGGCAGCCTGCTCCACCAACGTTTCCGTATCGCCCAGCGAGACGGCCAGCGTGCAGAGCTTCAGGCTGTTGATGAACTTCTTACCGGCCTCCAGACCGCCGGCCACGTCAAAGGAGATCATGCCGCCTCCGCCCTTCATCTGCTTCTTGGCGATGGCGTACTGGGGATTGGATTCCAGGAAGGGATAGCGGACCGTTTCGATCTTGGGATTGGCCTCCAGCCACTTGGCGATCTTCAGAGCGCTTTCATTGTACTGCTTCATGCGGACGCCCAGCGTCTTGAGCCCGCGGCACACCAGAAATGCGGTGAAGGGCGCCATGACGGAGCCGAAGTGCATGAGGGTACCCAGACGGCACTCCCGCAGGAGCTGCTCATCGTTGGAGATCACCGCGCCGCCCAGCAGGTCGCCGTGGCCGCCGATGTACTTGGTGAGGCTGTGGATGACTGCATCCACGCCCAGATCCAGCGGGGTGGTGTTGTAGGGCGTGGCAAAGGTGTTGTCGATAAAGACCTTGATGCCGTGCTTATGGGCGATCTCCACCACGGCGGCAATATCCACCAGCACCATGGTGGGGTTGGCGGGAGACTCCACATAGATCAGCTTGGTGTTGGGCTTGATCAGGCCTTCCAGCTGGCTGAGATCGGCGGCGTCAAAGGTATCGTGGGCGATCCCGAAGCGGGGCAGCCAGTCGCTGGTCACATCCTCCGTGCCGGAATACTTGGCCTTGGTGAAAATAGCGTGGTCGCCGCTTTTCAGCAGCGCGAAAATCGCACCGGAAACAGCGCCCATGCCGGACGCATAGGCCACGGCCCCCTTGCCGTGCTCCAGCGCCGCCAGCTTCTGTTCCAGATAATCCACGGAGGGATTGGTGATCCGGCTGTATGCAAAGCTTTCGGCGTAGTCATCGCAGGCCTTCACCGCATCGTCCGTGGAATCAAAATAGAATGTGGACGTCTGATAAATGGGCGGGATCAGGGCGCCGTACATATCCTGCGGCTCGCCGGCGTGGACCTCTACCGTGTTGAATTTCAGATCTTCATGCTTCAAATCAGGGTGCTTCAAAACTAACTGGCTCATTTAAAATACCTCCCGTCGGTTGTGTGACTGTGCAATATATACCTACTGACTTACTTGGTTGTATTGAGCATAGCACAAACACCCATAAAAACGGAAATATCCGAATGTTATCGCTGGCAATAACATTCGGATATTCTTGTTCAGGCTTCGGGAAGGTCCTGTCCGTATTTTTGCAGAAGCTGGATAAAGCGTTCCGCGGGCTGCGACAGCGTATGGGCCTTCTGGCAGATCCAGCCGATGGTGATGGGATCGTCGAAGCCCTTGAGGGGACGCTTGATCACCCCCTGCGCCCCGTTGCTTTCGGAGATGAAGCCGGTACCCAGATCATAGCCCTGACACTGCTGCATGACCATCAGGCTTTGATAGAGTCCGTTGACAATGGTGACCTTCTGGGGATAAAAGTCCGGCACCAGCATCTCCTCCTGCAAAACGGAGGGCGCGTCGGAGTCCAGCTCATACATGATGCAGGGATACGGGTGCAGTTCCTCGATCGTCAGGACCTCCTTGGAGGCCAGAGGATGGGACTTATGGATAAACACATAGGGCTTGCTGTCAAAAAGCGGGTGAAATTCCAGGTTGTTGTCGCCAAAGACACGGTTCATGTGCTTCCGGCTGCGGCTGCTGATGAACAATACGCCCAGCTCCGTGGTTTTGTCCACGACCTGCTGGATGACCTCCGGGCCTTGTCCCACCAGAAATTTATAGGTATAGGATTCCTTTTGATAGGTGTTCTGATAGGCCATCATGGCGTCGATGACGAAGCAGTAATGCTGACTGCTGACGCTGAGGGTCTCGTGGGTCTTGCTCAGATCCTGTGAAAAGTGCTGGGAAATATGCTCAGCGTCCGTCAAAAGCCGCTCTCCCATGTTCAGAAGCTCCCGACCTTCAGCGGTCAGGGTGATCCCGGCGGCAGAGCGGACAAAAATCGTGATCCCCAGCTCCTCCTCCAGCGCGCAGACCATTTTGCTGATGCCGGGCTGGGAGACATACAGGACCTGAGCAGCTTTGCTGAAGGAGCCGCATTTTGCCACCGTGGAAATATACTTCAACTGGAGCAGTGTCATACCAAGTGCCGCCTTTCCTCATTTTTCGATGGATCTCTCGTATTATAGCACAAGAAATTCAAAATGCGCAACTAAAATCATACCAAAAAGGTTTACTTTAATAAAAACAAACATTTTCGCGGCACAAAACAGCATTTTTTTAAAAAATGCACGATTATGAGGCGATATACACAAAAGTAATTGCGGTTTATAACATTGGTTTATTGGACAAATCCGACCTTTGCGGCTATCATAGAAAACAGCAAGCGGTTCTCAGTTTTTCAGTGTGCAAAATAGAGAAATAGGGAGGAACTTACTTTATGCAAGAGAAAAAAATCAAATTTACCGACGTATTGTTCGTCGGTCTGGCGTTCTTCGCCTCCTACTTCGGCGCGGGCAACCTGATCTTCCCGCCGATGCTGGGCCTGCAAAGCGGCAGCAACTGGCTCAGCGGCATGATCGGTATGCTGGCCTCCGGCGTGGGCCTGCCCATTCTGGCTATCATCGTGCTGGGTATGTGCGGCTCTGTCCAGAAAATCTCCGACCATGTGAACAAGAAGTTCTACACCGTCATGATCGGCGCCATCATGATCCTCTGCTGCTGCGTGTCCATCCCCAGAACCGCAGCCGTCGGCATTGAGATGGGCCTTCAGGGCATCTGGCCCGGCGCGCCCTATCTGGTTTTCGTCATTCTCTACTTCGTGATCGCGTTCCTGTTCGCCAAGGACCGCGGCACCGCACTGGATAAGGTCGGCAAGATCCTGACCCCCATTATGACCATCATCCTGTTCATTCTGGTAGTCAAGGGCGCTGTCAGCCCCATCGGTACTCCCGGCGCCGCCTCCGTGGATAACGCCTTTGTCAACAGCTTCCTGGGCGGTTACAGCACCGGCGACGTTCTGGTGTCCTTCCTGGCTGCCGGCGTGTTCTTTGACAGCATCAAGCGCAAGGGCTACGAGGGTGAAGCTTTCCGCAAGGCCCATGTCCGGGCCTGCCTGATCGCCGCCGTCTGTCTGGCTATTGTCTATGGCGGCCTGCTGTATATGGGCGCCTGCGTCAGCACCGAGTACACGCCCGACAGCATCAGCAACGCCAACCTCCTGCTGGCGATCATCCGCTCCAGCGGCGGCCAGATCGCGATTTACGGCCTGTGCCTGTCCGTGGTGCTGGCCTGCCTCACCACCGCCATCAGCCAGATCACCGCAGTGGCAGACTTCTATGAGACCGCCACCCACGGCAAGCTGTCCTATAAGGTTCTGGTCATGATCGTCCCTATCGTCACCACCATCGTCGCCAGCTTCGGTCTGGATACCATCGTGAGCCTGACCTCCCCCTGGTTCTCCTTCTTCTATCCCATCACGCTGGTGATGACCATTCTGGGCATCTTCGAGAAGAAGATCCCCAATGACGGCGCGTTCAAGGGCGCTGTGTACTTCACGGTGATCTACGCCGTTCTGGATCTGCCCCACGAGTATGGCTTCGGCTTCCTGGACCCCGTTCTGAATCACATCCCCCTCTATGGTCTGGGCTTCGGCTGGATCGTTCCCGCCATCGTGGGCTTCATCGTGGGTCTCATTGCCTGGAAGGGCAAGGGCCGCACGGAGACCTGAGCAAACTGCTTCTGAGCTTTATACCGTATTGGAATGGAACGCGCAAAGCGCGTAAGGAGGAATTTCTATGTCCATTGAAAAAGGCGACGCGACCAAATATGTCCATACCGGCAACGGCGAGCTGTGCTATGAGCTGAACAAGGCTCTGACTGTGCCGGAGACTTTCCCCATCTACCTGTCCTCTGCCTATATCTTCGATTCCATTGATCCCATTGACAAGATCTGCGACGAGGGCGCTCCCGGCTATGCTTACTTCCGGCTGGGCAACCCCAACGCTGACGCCACCTCTCAGATTCTGGCCGCCGGTGACGGGGCCGAAAAGGGTCTGGTATTCTCCTCCGGCATGGCGGCCATTACAACCTCCATTCTGGCAACGGTGAAACCCGGCGATCACATCGTGGCCTCCCCCATCATCTACGGCGAGGCGTTCTACTACCTGAAGTATGAGCTGAAGCGCTGGGGCGTGGAGACCACCTTCATCGACTTCAACACGCAGGATGTGGCGGACTATATCCGTCCCAACACCAAGCTGGTATACGGCGAGACCATTGCCAACCCCCTGATGAGCGTGCCGGACATCCGGCATCTGGCGGACGTGGCTCACGCCAACGGCGCCAAGCTGTTTATCGACAACACCTTTGCCACTTCGATCATTGCCAAGCCCATCAAGTACGGCGCAGATCTGGTGATTTACAGCGCCACCAAGTATCTGGGCGGTCACGATGATCTGGTAGGCGGCGCGGTGGTCGGCTCCGAGGAGATCATCAAGTCTCTGAGCTTCTATCTGGGCCTCTACGGCGCGAATCTGGGCGCTACGGAATCCTGGCTGCTGGCCCGGAGCCTGCGGACGCTGCCCCTGCGGGTAAAGAAGATGGCTGAAAACGGTCTGGCACTGGCCAAATTCTTCGAGAGCCATCCCAAGGTGGAAAAGGTCTACTACCCCGGTCTGGAGTCCTCCCCCAGCAAGGCGCTGGCCGACAAACAGTTCGAGGGCAACGGCTACGGCGGTATGCTCTGCGTAAACTTCAAGGGCGGTCAGAAGGAGATCGACAAGCTCATCAGCAACTTGCAGCTGGTACGCTTCGTACCCACTCTGGCCGGCGTCGGCACCACGCTGACCTATCCGCCCAGAGCGTCTCACCGGGATCTCAGCCCCGACGAACTGGCGGCCATCGGTATCACCATGGGCCAGATCCGGCTTTCTTCCGGTCTGGAGGACACCGACGATCTGCTGAACGACTTCGATCAGGCGTTGGCAAAGATGTGATCCAGCGAAAACTGCACCGCAATTTTTCAAAAGAGGGACCGTTTCAAAGCGGCCCCTCTTTTACACGTTGTCAGATCGGATGTTTGTCGACAGCATGAGATTCATGGTGCCGACACATGGGAATCAGCAGCGGTATACGCCGCATAATGTACTATAATTTCCAACAATAAGTGACATGGTGAACTGCTTTACATAGACTGAGATCAGCAGAGATACGATGTAATGACCTTTTGGGGGACGCGCATGTATGGAAAAATCGACTGCGGCGTTTCGTTACGGCAATGTCCCGGTGGGAACTGTCCAGACACCGTCCGGCGCGGGGGTCTCGACCCATAGGGTCTTGCCCCCCAGTTTGATCTGAACGGAGCCGCGCTCCATCAGCCGTTTTCTGGCAACGCCGTTTGACGGGAGGCCGTTCCGTCGCTGATACTGCGTGGTGGAAACCAGACTGCGGATAGTCCGGGGAGACAGTTCCGGCAACGGGACCGGCTGCCAGAGAAACCTCGAGAACTGCGTCCGATACGTGTAAAGCATGTATCCTTCACTGGTAAGCAAGCGGCGCATTTCTGCATCGTGACGCTGCCCTTCCCCCTTTGTTCGCTTCGCAGCTTCGTGACGCTCTTTTTCTGCGGAGAGCGCTTTGCGGGAGCGGCCGCCAGCCAGATAGTCGGCCAGATCCACGGTCCTGCATTTGACGACGGCAGACGCCTTTTCCCGCCAGAAACGGCCCAGATCCGCGTCGGAGAGGAAGTAGTGCCCGTGGATCAGGTGGGACTGTTCCTCCGGGGTGAGGCGGTCTGCAAACTGTTGGATGATATAGGACATGAAGAAGTGATTGACGTGAATGTGGCGGATGTTTGGGACGAAAAAATCTTCGATCCACTGCCGCTCGCAGCAGAACATACGGCACAGATCCGCGATCGTGTAGCGGTATTCGGAGCGGATCAGCACAAGAATTTCTCTTGCCACCGCCTCTGCCGGGCGGTCCTCGGAGACCGGCTGGATGGTGTGGAGGAATTGAGTTGAAACGGACATGAGAGCACCTCCGATGGTGTGGTGGGATGCTTTTTTGTAAAAGATTTGCCCCGGAGGGGCAATTTATTTTGGTGTTGAAAGCTGTTTATTATAATCAGTATATACTGTTTATAAACGATTGTCCACATATTTTATTTGATTTTTCGGACTTAACCAAATATGCAAGAATTCCGCTGCCTATCGCATGTCTATCCATTTAAATATAAGGGTTGACATGGTATGGAACTTTACAGCTTGAACCACGCTTCATTGCGTAGACCCCGCTGCTCTGCGGCGAAAAAGGAATGGTTCGCTCCCCCTCCTTCTCCGTCAAACAAAATCCTGTAATCCGATCCGCGGACTGCTAACACATTTTCTGTATGGCCGTAAACATCCAGCGTAAAACTGGCAGTGACATGGCCCAGATTGATCTGCATTTTCTGCATCTCCTCTCATCGTTAACCGACTGCGGCAAGCACCATCTGCTGAATACGGCTCATGACGCCAATGTAGTAGGAAAGCTC
>ERZ826051.2379-NODE-2379-length-14736-cov-4.081875_pt1 | contig 14736 bp, 9 predicted proteins | sample MGYA00519928_ERZ826051 | MGnify/ENA primary metagenome ERZ826051 (study PRJEB31778, sample SAMEA3449219) | human gut metagenome | biome: human gut; feature: human-associated habitat; material: faeces | place: United Kingdom | collected 2010/2012 ...
CCCGGGGTGGACTGGCCGTCATTTTCGTGCGCGCAGCCGCACAGCCCCAGAGGATAGATGTGATAGAATACCGCATTGTCATACCAAGCCATTGTTGAATACCGCTCCCTTTTTGCAAATAATCTCCTGCCGCCGTTCGGTCAGCGGCAGGATTAGTATAACACAAAATATGACAAATATGTGAATTTTTGCCTATTTTTGTCAAGATTCGCCAAGAATACCAGCTACAGTGCCGGTTATAAACCATTTTCCTTGGATAAATTGCCCAATTGCAGCACCGCAACTGCCGGTGCTGCCCATCATACACAGGAGGAGATCTTTGCATGAATTACCCTGCCATTCCCCGTGAATTTTTCAATGGAGACTGCTTCGACGCCTACCGCATTCTGGGCGCACATCCCTGCACGGCCCCGGACGGTGCCGAGGGCTGGCGGTTTGCGGTCTGGGCACCCGGTGCCACCGCCGTGGAGGTGTGCGGCGGCTTTGACGGCTGGGAAGCCGGTGTGCCCATGGAGCGCGCCGAGACCGGCGTGTGGAGCGCCTTTATCCCGGGCCTGGCCGAGGGTGATCTTTATAAGTACCGCGTCCACGGAGCCGACGGCAGCGTGGTGATGCGCAGCGACCCCTATGCCTTTTCCACCGAGCTGCGCCCCGGCACGGCCAGCCGTCTGGCAAAGCTGGATTTTGCCTTTGACGACCATGCCTGGATGGAGCGGCGCGACAAGTGCCGCAACCGCCCGCTGAACATCTACGAGCTGCACGCCGGGAGCTGGAAGCACAAACCCGGCAGCACCCAGCCCGACGGCTCGGACGGCTGGTACAACTACGAGGAGCTGGCCAAGGAGCTGATTCCCTGGCTGCTGGACCATCACTTTACCCATGTGGAGCTGCTGCCGCTGGCCGAGCATCCCTTTGACGGCAGCTGGGGCTACCAGACCACCGGGTATTTCTCGGTGACCAGCCGCTACGGCACCCCGGCCCAGTTCGCTGCCTTCGTCAACGCCTGCCACCGCATGGGCATCGGCGTCATCATGGACTTTGTTCCGGTGCACTTTGCCGCCAACGCCGACGCCCTGGCCAAGTTCGACGGCACCCACCTGTACGAGTACGACAGCGACGTGGGACAGAGCGAGTGGGGCACCTGCAACTTCAACTACTACCGCCGGGAGGTATGCAGCTTCCTGAGCAGCGCCGCCGGGCTGTGGATGGATGTGTACCACTGCGACGGCATCCGCATGGACGCCATCTCCCGGGCACTGTACTGGCAGGGTGACCCCAACCGCGGCGTGAACCAGGGTGCGGTGAACTTCCTGCGCAGCCTGAACCACGGGCTGAACAAGCGCTGGCCCACCGGCATCTACATGGCCGAGGACTCCACCAACTTCCTCAAGGTCACCGCCCCCACCCGCTACGACGGTGTAGGCTTTGACTACAAGTGGGACATGGGCTGGATGCACGACACGCTGGACTATTTCGTTACCCCCTTCGGGGAGCGGCCGAACGCCTACGGTAAGCTGCTGTTCAGCATGCATTACTTCTACAACGAACTGTATCTGCTGGCCCTGAGCCACGACGAGGTGGTGCACGGCAAAAAGACCATCATCGACAAGCTGTGGGGCACCTACGCCGAAAAGTGCGCCCAGCTGCGCACCCTCTATTTCTATATGTACATGCATCCGGGCAAAAAGCTCAACTTCATGGGCAACGAGCTGGGGCACTTCCGCGAGTGGGACGAAAAACGGGAGCTGGACTGGGACCTGCTCAAGTATCCCTTCCATGACGCTTTCCAGAAGTATTTCGCCCGCCTGAGCCTGGTATACGCCACCGAGCCCGCCCTGTTCGACGGCGAATACAACCCCGACTGCTTTGAGTGGGTGGCCAGCGAGAGCTGCACCGAGGGCGTCTACGCCTGGCTGCGCAAGGGCCGTGGCCAGAACCTGCTGTGCATCATGAACACCCAGGACCACGCCCACAAAAAGTTCCCGCTGTACCTCAAGTTCCCCTGCTCTGCGGAGCTGGTGCTGGACACCGAGGCTGCCGAGTGGGGCGGTGCCCACAAGGGCCGCCGCAAGCTGCACTTCCACACCACCGACGGCGGCGTGTACGGCCGGGATTACACCCTCACCGTGGACCTGCCCGCCATGGGCAGCTTCCTGCTGCGCCTGACCCCGGAGGCCCCCAACCCGGACGCCGCCCGCATCAGCGCCAACAAGGCCATGGCCCAGAAGCGCCGTACCGCCCGCGCCAAGAATTCCAGCAAGTAATATTTGTGTCAAAATGTCCCGTGTGCTTTGAAAGCAGCGGGGCATTTTTGGTTTTGCCTCCGCTATGGCTGGACAGTGCCCCCTGTGGTTTGCTATACTGTAAGCTGTGAATTTATGCTGTGTGCATCGCGCATTTTTATAAGGAGGATTTTTTCTCATGTCAGCAACTCTTTCCAAGCTGCGCATCTCGTGGGTAGGCAGGGCCCTGCTGGCCTATGCCGTGTCCGCACTGGCGCTGGTGGTGCTGGGCCTTGCCGCCCCCGGCAGTGCCGTATTTTTCCCGCTGGTGAGCCTGTGGTGCAACCTGGCCCTGTTCGGGCTGGTGCTGGTGGTGCTGCGGCTGGCGGACGTGAAGTTCGACCTGTTCCACTGGGCTGTGATCATCGGCTTCTGGGCCGCGGCGCTGCTCTACTTCTACTGGGCCGAGACCCGCCGCAGCTTCGTGTACATCTGGGACTACGTCAACTACATCAACAAGCAGTACAACGCCGAGGCCGCCTTTCTTCAGGGCCCGGCGGTCGGCTTCCATTTCATTCTGGACTCTCTGGCTGAGGACTATACCAACTTCAACACCCTGTTCCTCGAGTTCCCGTTCTGCCTGACCGACCGCACCGGCGACAGCTTTGCGATCTGTCAGGTGTTCAGCATCGTGCCCATGCTGCTGCTTTTGCTGGCCGGTCTGGTGGTCAAAGTGGGCCAGATGCTGCAGGTGAAAAACCGCTTCTGGTATTTTCTCATCGGTCTGTCCTGGACCTTTACCTACCCGTGGCTGCGCATGAGCGCCGTGCTGAGCCAGCCGGACTGGTTCGGCCTGATCTTCGCCTTCAGCATCCTGCTGCTCACGCTGGATTTCCGGTTTGAAAAGCTGGACCTGCCCCGGTTCGGGCTGCTGTTCCTGGCCACGGCGGCCATCATCCTGTCCCGCCGGTGGTACCTGTACTTCGTGGTGGGCTACTACTTTGCCTACGCTGTGCTGGTGCTGGTGAGCAGCGCCCGCATCGCCAAAGCGGGCCGCAGGCAGGACGCCCTGCTGCAGGTGCGCAACCTGATCCTGTTCGGCCTGATGTCCATGGTGGCCATGGTCATCCTGCTGTGGCCCCTGGTGAGCCACATTCTGGGCTACGACTACGCCGACCACTATTCCTACTACAACGGCGGCGGCATGGTCACTGAAACCTACCTGCAATGCGCCCGCATGGGCCTGATGAACCTGGTGCTTATGGGCATGGGCCTGTGGTTCTGCCTGAAAGTGCACAAAATGCCAGCTCTGCCCTGTCTGGCCGGGCTGGAGATCCTGCTGAGCATGGTGCTGTTCACCCGGGTGCAGACCACCGGTTCCCAACATATGCTGCTGTTTTTACCCGGCAGGTTCCTCCTGTTCCTGATCGGCGCCGCAGCCCTGGCAGAGGGCATGGACCGCCGCCGGAACCTAAAGATCGGCTTCTGGCTGTTCACCATCGCCTTTGCCACCTCGGTGCGCTGCTCCCCCCTGACCACCGTGGCTCTGCCGGATTTTCTCATCGGCCGCACTGTTCTCTCGGCTTCTCCGCAGGAGAGCGCCCGCGATTTTGCCGCCATTGATGACCTGGTCTATGACCGCAAGGATCTGCCGCAGATCAAGGCCATTGCCAGCTGGATCGACACCCACTGTGCCGATGGCGAGATCGCCTACATGATCCCCCACGACACGCTGTACTGCCCGGACCACTTCAAGAACTGCCAGCTGCCCGCAACCCCCATCAACAACAAGCTGGCCTTTGGCTTCTCGGTACCTGGCACCCACTACTTCCCTATGCAGTTCTTTGAGGCAAAATACGTTCTCACCGCCGATCCTTTCCCGCTGACTCATGTAAATGACCCTAAGAACGAGATGTCCCACAAGCTGAACGAGATGTTCCTGGCCGTGCGCGACGAATACTTCGCACTGGAAGAGACCTTTGACATGGGCAACGGCACCACCTTTACCATCTGGCGGCGCACTGTAGCCCCCAGCCGTGCCGAGGTGGAGTATTACCTCAGTGCCTTTACCGAAGAAGATGCCAAATACCCTGAGATGTTCTCTCAGGTCGCCGAAAACTGGCTTGCTGCCCGCGGGCTGTAAGCGCTTACTGGAATGGAGGTTCCCTGCCATGGAACAAACCGCAAATGCTCTGCCGCCGGTCACGCTGGGGCAGTACAAGGGCCTGCCGGTCACCCGCCGGGTGCGCCCGGTGTCTGAAAAGGCCGTGGAGCTGGAGGCGGCGAACCTCACCCGCACCCACGCCCCCTTTGCACCTGTGGAAAAAACCGCCGCGCGCGGGATGCGCGTCACGCTGGATTTTGAGGGCTTTCTGGACGGCGCGCCCATCCCGGACAGCCGCATGGAACAGGTGACCGTGACACTGGGCACCGCCCAGCTCATGCCTGCCGCCGAGCAGGCCGTGTACGGTCACTGCGCCGGAGAGACCTTCCGCTTTGATTTCACCTACCCGGACGAGTTCCGCGTGCCGGAGCTCTCCGGCAAAACGGCGCAGTTCGAGATCTGCCTGCACACGGTGGAGCAGAAGCAGGAACCCACCGTGGACGATGCCCTGGCCCAGCGGCTGGGCTTTGCCACGCTGGACGCCCTGCGGGAGAGCATCCGTGCCAAGAAAGCGGCTTCTCACGAGGCCAACGCTGACCGTCTGGCTGAGGCTGCCCTGCTGGACCTGGCCGGGGCCAACCTGACCGTGGAGCTGCCTGCTGCCGTGCTGGACCAGAACGCCGACCACGCGCTGCAGCAGCTGAAGGATAAGCTTTCCCGGAGCCGCTTCTCGCTGGAGCTGTACTGCCAGGCCAACAACACCACGCCGGAACAGCTGCGGGCCGGCTATCGCCAGGACGCCGCACGCCGCATGCGCGCGATGCTGGCCGTGCCGGCCATTGCACAGGCCGAGAACATCACTGTGAGCAATGAGGAAGTGGACGCCGAATACGCCCGTCTGGCCCGGCTGCACGGCAACCCGGAGGAGGAGATCCGCCGGGTTCTGGCCCGTGATGCTGTGGCCGCCGCCCTTACCAACCAGAAGGTCCAGCGCTTTCTGCTGGACCATGCAGCTGTCACGTCGATCGTAGAAAAGGAGTGATCGTATGGGCTTTTTTACAAGAGCTGCGATGGATGCACTGATGAAAACCACCCATCCGGAGATCAACCGCCGCCAGTGCTGGAACCTGCACCCGCACCGCAAATCCTGCACGGCCTGCAAGGATATCTGCCCCTACGGCGATCAGATCTTTACCCGTCCCAACCTCGTTAAGGACTGGGACCCCTGCACCGACTGCGGTCTGTGCGTCTCCGTATGCCGCAGCCGCTGCATCTCCCCCTCGCCGGAGCAGGTGGAGCGCGACACCTCTGCCGCCGACACCGACAACGATACCATCTGGATCGGCTGTGAGAAGTCGGCCCGCAAAAACTCCATGGTGCGCGCCTGCATCGCGTCCCTTTCCTGGGAGGCGCTGGCCTATCTGGCCCTGAACAAAAAGATCGTGCTGGACCTGACCCCCTGCGGCGAGTGCGAGAACGACACCTGCGCCGACCAGCTGCGGGCCGAGCTGACCCGCCTGGTGGAGTTCTTCGGGGAAACGATGTTTGAGGCCCGCTTCACGCTGGCCTATGAGCCGGACGAAGCCCCCTACCACGTCAAGGAGCTCACCCGCCGCGAGATGTTCGAGCAGGTGGGCCACGGCTCCAAGAGCGGCACCAAACAGCTGCTGCGCATGCTGCCCGGCCTGCGCGCCGACGAGGACGGCGGTGCAGACTTCCGCCTGCTGCTGCACCAGCGCACCAGGCAGCTCAAGGCCGCCATGCCGGACAATCCCCTGCACTACGGCTGCTATCTGCCCAGCTTCACCGACAAGTGCTTTGCCTGCGGCAAGTGCGAAAAAGCCTGCCGTGCAGGTGCCCTGAAGCAGGAGGACCTGCCGGACGGCCAGACTCGCATGGTGGTCACCCCGTGGAAGTGCAGTGAGTGCGGCGTGTGCGTGGCGGCCTGCTCCAACAAGGGGCTGGACGGCATGAAGCTGCGCCAGCTCACCACCCTTGGCCCGGTGAGCCTGCACAAGTGCACCAAGACCCTGTGCAAGAACTGCGGCAAGCCCATTGCTCCGGACAGCGCCGAGGGCCTGTGCTCGGTGTGCCGCATCAAGGAGCGCACCAAACAGCGGCAGGAAGAAGCCCGTGCCCGCGCACAGAAGCTCAAGGAAGAGCGGGAGGCCAAAAAGGCCGCCGAGGAAGCCGCCAAGGCGGCAGAGCAGGCAGCTGCCCCGGCTGCAGAACCTGCCGTGGAGGCCGCTGCTCCCGCCGCACCGCAGTCCGTGGCTGCCATGCTCACCGATGAGGCTGCCGCTGCTGCCGGTGCAGAAACTGCCGCCGCTGTGCCCAAAACCGATTGACGCCGCACGGATTCAATGTTATACTTGCGTTGGTTACCCGTTGGTAGCTGTACGCTGTTACAAAGAGGTAACGGATGGATTCCGTTGCCTCTTTTTTCGGTTTGTGCCTGCGGGGCAATTTCATCCGATCCAGACCCGAATCTGAAAGAAAGAGGGATTTTTTATGCGTCATACCATTACCCGCCGCCAGTTCCTGAAAGTCGGCGGTGCCGCTGTTGTTTCCACAGCGGCAGCCGGCCTGCTGAGCAGCTGCGGCGGCTCGTCCGCTTCCGGCAGCTCCACCGGCGGCTCCGGCAGCAGCACCTACACCCTGCTGTACTCCCGTCAGCCCGCCACCCTGAACTATCTGATCTGCTCCGCAGACCCGGACCTGTACCACGGCACCCAGTGCGTGGACACGCTGGTGGAGTACGACAACCGCGGCAAAATCCGCGAGGGTCTGGCCACCACCTGGGAGTGGGATGCGGATACCCTGACCTGGACCTTCCACCTGCGGGACGAGAACTGGGTGGACTGCAACGGTGAGGTACTGGGCCCGGTCACTGCACAGGACTTCGTGGATGCGCTGCAGTATGTGCTCACCCCGGCCTATGCATCCTCCACGGCCAGCCTGGTCACCCCCTATGTGGCCGGTGCCGAGGATTACTACAACTATCTGTTCTACAAAGCCAGCGCCGCCAACGGCACCGTGGCCGAGGACGGCACCACCTACACGCTGGAAGCCGACGGCTCGGTGACCGCCGCAGCCGCCGATGGCACCACCACGAGCTATGCTCCCGTGGATTTTGATACCGTGGGCGTCAAGGCCGTGGACGAGCACACCCTGACCTATACGCTGTGCTTCGACTTTCCCGGTTTTGTCAGCCTGTTGAGCTACGCTCCCTACGAGCCGGCCTACGGTCCCCTGCTGGAAGAGCTGGGCGACCAGTTCTGCACCAGCGCCGAGACCGCCTGCAGCTGCGGCGCGTTCTATCTGGCGGAGTATGTGCCGCTGGAAAGCTGGGTGATGAAGAAAAACCCCGAAAACTACGACAAGGACAACGTCTACATCGACACCATCCGCTACATCTACAACCAGGAAGAGCTCATCAGCGGCCCGGAAATGGTCCGGCGCGGCGAGATCGACCAGGCCACCATCAGCTCCGACATCCTCGACAGCTGGCTGTCCGACGACACTACCAAGGATATGGTGTCCATGGAGCGCCCGGAGACCGGCAAGAGCTACTTCTACATCTTCAACTTCCTGCCCTACGCCCACGAGTTCTCCAACTGGAACGTCACCGGCGTGGACGCCCAGTATGAGCCGGACAATTGGGCCAAGGCCGTCAACAGCACCAACTTCCGCAAGGCATTCCTGTACGCCATCAACCCGTCGGTCACGCTGGCCGTCACTGCCCCGGAAGGCTACGACAACTACAAGCTGCACACCATCACCCCGCCGTCCTTCTGCGCCAACAGCCAGGGCGTGGACTACACCGAATGCGGCGATCTGGCCAACCTGTCCGACTTCTTTGACGAGGCAAAGGCAAAGGAATACCGCGACGCCGCTGTGGAAGAGCTGACTGCTGCCGGAGCCACCTTCCCCATCAAGGTGCAGTACCCCTACAACCCCGCCGTGGTGGACTGGGACAAGCAGTGTCAGGTGTTCAAGCAGCAGGTGGAGGGCGTTCTGAACGACGGCTTCGACTTTATCAACATCATCATCACCCAGGGCCCCTCCGACAACTTCCTGAACGCCGTGCGCCGTGTGGGTGCCTATGAGCTCATGTCCTACTACTGGGGTGCCGACTACTCCGACCCCGAGACCGAGGTGTACCCCTTCTATCAGGAAGCCGGCGACCGCGGCACCTGCTATGCGTTCCTGCGCACCGGCGTGGAGGACGGCATCATCACCGGTGAGACGGCCGAGTACGTCATGACCTACATGGACATGGTGGAAAAGGCCAAGGCCATCACCGAGGATCTGGATGCCCGGTATGAAGCCTTTGCCAATGCCGAGGCCTATCTGATTCAGAATGCCCTGGTGGTGCCGCTGGGCCTGCCCGTGCCGCCGTACATTGCCACCCGCCTGAACCTGTGGGAGGGTCAGTACGCCCCCACCGGCCTTTCGTCCAACCGCCTGAAGGGCGTGCACATCCTGGATCACTACGTCTCCATGGACGAGTACGACCAGAACCGGGACGCCCGGTAAATCATTCTGAATATCCTCCGCTTCGCTCTGGATATTTTCAGCGGAAATATGTTTTTCTTTGCAACTCGGAAAAATCTGCGGATTTTTCCGAGTTGCTTTTTCACGGGAGGGGAACTCCCTCAGGTCTGCTTCGCAGCCGTGACTGAGGGAGTTTCCACCGCCTTTTCAATAGCTTTTGCTCAAAAAATCTTCAAATCACTTTTCAAACTTAAGAAATTGCGGTATTCTATTCTTATCTGTATTTCAAAAGAAAAAGAGAGGTGCACACTATGGTGCAATATCTCGCAAAGCGCATCGGGCGTTCTCTGCTGACGCTGTTCATCATTGTAACGCTGGTGTTCTGCCTGCTGCGGCTCATGCCGGTGGAAGGCTATTTTGCAAACTACGAAAAAATGACCGCGGCCCAGATCCAGGCGGGTCTGCAGTCCATGGGCCTGCTGGACCCGCTGCCGGTGCAGATCGGCCGGTTCTGGAAAGACGCCCTGCACGGTGACCTGGGCGTGAGCCACATCTACAAGGTCAACGTGCCGGTGACCGAGATCCTGGCCCAAAAGCTGCCCATCTCCATCCAGATGGGCGTGCTGGCTATGCTGCTGAGCCTTGTGCTGGGCATCCCGCTGGGGCTTGTCATGGGCCGGTGCAAGAACCGCTGGCCCGACAAACTGGGCACAGCCCTCATCGTGCTCATCCAGGCCGTGCCGGCTGCCGTGTACTTTTTGTACATCCAGATGTACGGCACCTCCGTTCTGGGGGTGGGCCTGCTGTTCGACGCCGCCAACTGGCGCTACTGGGTGCTGCCGGTGTGCAGCATGAGCCTGGCAAACCTGGCCTTCTACGCCATGTGGCTGCGCCGCTATATGGTGGACGAGAGCAACAAGGACTACGTCAAGCTGGCCCGTGCCAAGGGTGTGAGCGAAAGCAATATCGCGCTGCATCATGTGTTCCGCAACGCCATGGTGCCGCTGGTGCAGTACATTCCCTCGGCGTTCCTCAACACGGTGGTGGGTTCCATTTACATTGAGAGCCTGTACAGCATCCCCGGTATGGGCGGACTGCTGGTGACCTGCGTGCAGCGCCACGACAACACCATGGTGCAGGGCATCGTGTTGCTGTACGCCTGCGTGGGCATCGTGGGCCTGATCCTGGGCGATGTGCTCATGGTGCTCATTGATCCCCGCATCAACTTTGGCAAGAAAGAAGGTGGCCGCTGATGCTTTCGTTCCTGAAACGGGAAAGATCCAAAAAGCTGGAAAACCAGCTCAACACCCTGCAGAAGGAAGGCCCTGCTGCCTGGGCAGACCTGCCGGAGGACGAACTGTTCACCCCCGCCGGGTTCCACGCCGAGCAGGCCGAGGCCACGGCCAGCTCCAACTACAGCTACTGGGGCAGCACCTTCCGTGCTTTCTTCAAGAACAAGGTAGCCGTGGCCCTGCTCATCGCGCTGGTGGCCGTGGTGGCCTTTGCCTTTCTCCAGCCTTATCTGCCGGGGCAGGCGGACCCCAACCTCTGCGCCGTGGACCCCGTCACCGGCATCCAATACCGCAACATCGCTCCCGGGCAGGACGGCTTTATCTGGGGTTCCAACTCCATCGGGCAGGACCTGTGGGCCCGCATCTGGGCCGGTGCCCGCACCAGCCTGACCATTGCCTTTTTCGTGGCTCTCATCGAAGCCGTGGTGGGCATCACTGCCGGTGTGCTGTGGGGCTATGTGCGCGGGCTGGATTTTCTGTTCACGGAGCTGTACAACATCTTTGACAACATTCCCACCGCCATTGTGCTGATCCTGATCTCTTACGTGGCAACACCCAGCATCTGGACCATGGTCCTTGGCATGGCCATCAAGGGCTGGATCGAAATGGCACGCTTCATCCGCAACCAGATCCTCATCATCCGTGACCGTGACTACAACGTTGCCTCCCGCTGCATCGGCACCCCCACGGTGCGCATCGTGCTGCGCAACCTGCTGCCGTATCTGGTGTCGGTGATCATGCTGCGCATGGCCCTCACCATTCCGGAAGCCATCGGCAACGAGGTGTTCATCACCTACATCGGCCTGGGCCTCTCGGTGGAGACGCCCTCGCTGGGCAATCTGGTCAACGACGGCCGCAAGGTGATGATGCAGGCCGGTCTGCGCTACCAGCTGCTCTACCCCACCTTGATTTTGAGCTTTGTCACCATTGCGTTCTATCTGATCGGCAACGCGTTCTCGGACGCCGCCGACCCGAAGAACCACCTGCAGTAAGGAGGAATGCATGATGAACGAAAACGACTGCATCCTCTCGGTGCGGGGGCTGGATATCCGGTTCAACCTGCGCGGCCGGGTGCTGCACGCCATCCGCGGCATCGACCTGGACCTGTACCGGGGCGAAGTGCTGGCCGTCGTGGGCGAGTCCGGCTCCGGCAAGAGCGTGTTCACCAAGAGTTTCATGGGCCTGTTGGACACCAATGGCTCCATCACCGGCGGCACCATCGACTACTACCCTACCCCCGGCGCAGAGCCGGTGCGCCTGTCCGGCCTGAAAACCGGGAAGGACTGGCTGCGCATCCGGGGCCGCGAAATTGCCATGATCATGCAGGACCCCATGACCAGCCTGAACCCGCTGAAAACCATCGGCGACCAGATTTTGGAGGCTGTGACCCTGCACCAGGGCCTGAAGGGCACCGAGGCCAGGGCCAAAACGCTGGAGTATCTGCGGGACGTGGGCATTTCTGACCCGGAAGTGCGTTTTAAGCAGTATCCGCATGAGTTCTCCGGCGGCATGCGTCAGCGCGTGGTGATCGCCATTGCGGTGGCCTGCAGCCCGAAGATCCTGATCTGTGACGAGCCCACCACCGCGCTGGATGTGACCATTCAGGCTCAGATTTTGCAGCTGCTCAAGGAGCTGCGGGCCAAATACCACCTGACCATCGTCATGATCACCCACGACCTGGGCGTCGTGGCCAACATTGCCGACCGGGTGGCCGTGATGTACGCCGGCGACATCGTAGAGATCGGCACCGCCGACGAGATCTACTATGACCCCCGCCACCCCTACACCTGGGCTCTGCTGTCCAGCATGCCCCAGATGGGCATAAAAGGCGAGGACCTGTTCAACATCGTGGGCACCCCGCCCAACCTCTTTGCCGAGATCCGCGGCGACGCCTTTGCGCCCCGCAACCCGCAGGCACTGAAGATCGACTATGTCAAGCGCCCGCCGTACTTTGAAGTTTCGCCCACCCACAAGGCCAAGACCTGGCTGCTGGACCCCCGGGCACCCCACATCGAGCCGCCTGCTGCGGTGAAAAAACTGCAAAAGGAGGGCTTGTAAGATGGCCGAGGAAAAAGAAGTCCTTCTGGAAGTGAAGGACCTGAATGTGACCTACGGCTCCGGCCGCAAGGCCTTTGCCGCCGTACAGAACGCCAATTTCCAGATCTACAAGGGCGAGACCTTTGGTCTGGTGGGCGAGTCCGGCTCCGGCAAGACCACCATCGGCCGGGCCATCCTGCGCATTCTGCCCACCTCTGGCGGTGAGATCCTGTACAAGGGCCAGAAGATCAACGGCAAAATCCCGCGTGCGCTGGACAAGCAGATCACCCGTGAGATCCAGATGATCTTTCAGGACCCGCAGTCCTCGCTGAACGAGCGCGCCAAGGTGAGCTACATCGTGGGCGAGGGCCTGCAGAACGTGCGGCCCGACCTCTCCGCCGCCCAGCGGGAAGAAAAAGTGCGGCAGGCTTTGCTGGACGTGGGCCTGCTGCCGGAGTTTGCTTCCCGCTTTCCCCACGAATTTTCCGGCGGCCAGCGGCAGCGCATCGGCATTGCCCGTGCGCTGATCGTGGAGCCGGAATTCATCGTGGCCGATGAGCCCATCAGCGCTCTGGACATGTCCATCCGCGCCCAGGTGCTCAACCTGCTGCGCCGCCTGCAGAAGGAGCGCGGCATCACCTACCTGTTCATCGCCCATGATCTCTCGGTGATGCGCTATATTTCGGACCGCATTGCAGTCATCCACAAGGGCAGCATCGTGGAACTGGCCGACGCCGAGGAGCTGGTGGCCCACGCCATCCATCCCTACACCCGCAGCCTGCTGTCCGCCATCCCCATGCCGGACCCCCGCCGGGAGCGCAATAAAAAGCTGTTGGTGTACGACCCCGCCATGCACGATTATTCCACCGAAGCGCCCCAGTGGCGGGAGCTGCGCCCGAGGCACTGGGTTCTTTGCAGCGCCGCCGAGGCCGCGCAGTGGCTGCCGCAGGCCTGAGCTGCTTCGGGTCGCGATCCAATCACTTTACACAGTTTTTACCAGATGAACCGTTGATGGTTCGTCCTTTTTTGATTTCTCACAGTTTATTCATTGACATTCCGACCGCCGTCCACTACAATAACGGTGGGCCGTTTTGGCCTTTTGCCTGTCAAAAAGTGTCCGGCAGAACATGCTTTTTCTGCCGTTTCTGGGAAAATGAAAGAAGAAGAAAAAAGAAAGGTCCTGAATCCTATGACGACTGCACCACACGAACCCATCTACGCATCCGTCGCAAAACCCTGGCTCAAATACTATGACCCCAAGTTCTTCGATCAGACGCCGCCCGAATGCAGCGCCTTCGAGTACGTCTGCCGCCAGAACAAAACGCACTTGACCGAGACCGCCATCACCTATTACGGCCGCAAGATCACTTATGCCGACCTCATCGTCAACGTCAAAAAGACGGCGGCGGCCTTCCGTGCCATCGGCATGAAAAAAGGCGACATTGCCACCGTGGTCAGCGTGATGACCCCGGAGATCATCTATGCGTTCTATGCTGCCGACATGATCGGCGCCTCCCTGAATCTGGTGGACCCGCGCTATAGTGCCGAGGGCATCCACGAGTACATCACCGAGGTGGACTCCCACCTGCTCATCTGCCTGAACGTGGTCTACGACCGCTGCCAGCAGGCTGCCAAGCGCACCAACGTGGAACGGGTGCTGGTGGTGTCCCCCGCCGACTCCCTGCCGCTGCATCTGGCCGTGGGCTACAAGCTGTCCACCCCCGACAAGAACCGCTATTCTTCCAACGTGATCCGCTGGAAGGATTTCATTGCCGCCGGTGAGGGCAAAGACACCGGTGCCGAGCCTTACGACCCGGACCACACCTGCGTGGTGGTGCACACCGGCGGCACCACCGGCTCCCCCAAGGGGGTCATGCTGACGGACGACTGCTTCAACGGCATCGCCCTGCAGTTCCAGGCTTACCCCAAGCTGTTCCACCGGGGGCAGAAGCTGATGAACGTGATGCCCCCCTTTATCGCCTACGGCTTTGCCTGCGGCATCCATCTGCCCTTGGTGCTGGGCTTCACGGTCATCATCATCCCCAACCTGGACCCGGCCAAGCTGGGCAGTCTGGTGCTGAAATACAAGCCCGAGCATATGTTCGGCGTGCCCGCCCACTACCAGCAGCTGGCCGCCGACCCGAAAGTTCAGAAAAAAGACCTCTCGTTCATTCACAACTACGCGGCCGGCGGCGACGCCATTTCGCTGGGCGCGGAGAAGACGGTCAACGAATTCCTGGCCTCCCACAACGTGGAGTACCCCATGGCCAAGGGCTATGGCATGACGGAAGTTGCCTCGGCCGCCACTGTGGCCGCTGGTAAGAACAACAAGCCCGGCAGTGTGGGCATTCCTATGGTCAACACCCTCGTCTCGGCGTTTGAGCCAGGCACGGACAAAGAGCTGCCCATTGGTCAGCGCGGCGAGCTGTGCATCAGCGGCCCCGCCACCATGAAAGGCTACTACAACAAACCCGACGAAACGGCCATGATCCTGCACAAGCACCCGGATGGCCGCGTCTGGGTCCACACCGGCGATATCGGCTATATCGAAACCGCCAACGAACGGATCCCGGTCGTGGCTACC
>ERZ826051.2380-NODE-2380-length-14721-cov-3.108482_pt1 | contig 14721 bp, 10 predicted proteins | sample MGYA00519928_ERZ826051 | MGnify/ENA primary metagenome ERZ826051 (study PRJEB31778, sample SAMEA3449219) | human gut metagenome | biome: human gut; feature: human-associated habitat; material: faeces | place: United Kingdom | collected 2010/2012 ...
GAAAATATATATTTTAGCAAAACAGATGAAAGTCTGTGACGCAAAGCTATAGGGCCTGTAAAATGGCAGCCAGTTGCATATGAAATAGCAAAGGGATACTATGGTTAATTAGTAGTTTCTTTGCTTTTTATTATGGTTTAGCTTATCTGAATAGAGTAACAGAGAAAAGAAATAGGAAGATTAAGTAAAAAAGATAATGGAGATTAAAGATGATAAAAAAGGAGACTGACAGGCAGAACTACAATATCCTTGCAGGAGAAGGAGATATTCTGCGGATTTTAAAAGAAATTGACAAAGCCGAAAATAGAGAGAGTATTGCCCAGAATCTTAAGAATAGTACTAATATATTTGCAAAGTTCTGATTGCAGGAATTGCATAGGAATAAAGCTATGTTTACTATTTACGGTTTACAATTTACATCTGAAAGATATTTGACATTTTCATATTTTTTTAATAATATTATATTATGTACGTTTTTTGCATAAGAATATTAAGAAAGAGAGAAAGAGTATGAACGAAAAGAAAGAGTTCAAGCCTTATATTCCAGCTGATAAGGTTATGCCTGAGTTAACAGTTACATCTGTTATTATAGGTGCTTTATTAGCTATATTATTTGGCGGTGCTAACGCATATTTAGGACTTAGAGTTGGTATGACAGTTTCTGCATCCATACCAGCAGCGGTTATCTCAATGGGAATTATCCGCTTTATATTAAGAAGAGATTCCATATTAGAGAATAACATGGTCCAGACTATTGGCTCTGCTGGTGAATCGGTTGCAGCAGGTGCTATATTTACACTTCCAGCATTATTTATGTGGGCGCAGGAGGAAGGTACAGTTATGCCTTCTTTAGTTGAGATAGCGCTTATTGCATTAATCGGTGGTTTCCTTGGAGTATTATTCATGATTCCACTTCGTAGTGCATTGATAGTCCAGGAGCATGGTGTGTTACCTTATCCAGAAGGACAGGCATGTGCTGAGGTATTAGTTGCAGGTGAAGAAGGTGGTGCTAAGGCTGGCACAGTATTTGCAGGTCTTGGTATTGCTGCTGTTTATAAGTTTATAGCAGATGGACTTAAGGTGTTCCCAAGTGAGGTTGATTTTACAATTAAACCATATAAGGGTTCAGCAGTAGGTGCAGATGTATTACCTGCACTTTTAGGAGTTGGTTATATATGTGGACCTAAGGTATCATCATACCTTCTTGCAGGTGGTTCTGTTGCATGGTTTATGATTATGCCATTAATCGCATTATTCGGTGGAGATAATATCATTGGACCAGCACTTATTCCAGTTTCACAGATGAATCCATCACAGATATGGTCTAATTATGTACGTTATATTGGAGCCGGTGCAGTTGCAGCTGGTGGTATATATGAATGCAGCCATGGAGATGGAGAGCCGAAAGCATCCGGACAAGGAGATCGTTCCGGCGGCACTTCTGTATTATCACATCGATGATCCCACCATAGAGACACCGGTGGAGCTCACGGATGAGCAGATCAATGAACAGATCCTTGCAAAGCTTCGTATGAACGGTGTAGTAAACAGTGATCCTGGGGTCGTGGAGCGGCTGGACCGCTATATGCAGGATAAGTCTGTGGTCATTCCGGTGGAGAAGAAAAAGGATGGAAGCTTCAGTGCCAGATCCGGTGTCTTAAGCCGGGAGGAGATGCAGCTGATATCTTCTTATGTAGATGCCAAGATCCGCAGCATCGGGCGGGAGATCCTGGACGGAAAAATAGCAGCCAATCCCTATGAGAAAGGCAATGAAGAGGCTTGTACTTATTGCGCCTATAAAAAGGTCTGCGGTTTCGATGGCAGTATTCCGGGCTATGAGAAGAGACAGCTGGAAGATCTGGATAAGCAGGCGCTGATGCAGCGGATGCAGAAGACCGTGGAAACTTAGGGCAAAGGGTGCCCGGCGGGAGTGTGTGCCTGACAGGAAGCTCGAAGAGAAAGCACCCGCTGCCCGGAGGAACAGGACGGCAACAGGAGAAAAGAAACAGGAACAGAGGTAGCGTATGGGAATGAATTTTACCCCGGAACAGCAAAAGGTAATCGAACTGCATAACAGCAACATTCTGGTATCGGCGGCCGCGGGAAGCGGTAAGACGGCGGTACTGGTAGAGCGTATCATCCGTATGATCTGTGAGGGGGAGCATCCGGCGGACATTGACCGCCTGTTGATCGTGACTTTCACCAATGCGGCGGCTGCGGAGATGCGGGAGCGTATCGCAGCCGGGATCGCCGCCAGACTGGAAGCGGATCCGGGGAACGACCATATCCAGAAGCAGTCCGCCCTGTTACACAATGCCCAGATCACCACGATCGACAGCTTCAGCCTGTTCCTGATCCGGAATCATTTTAATGAGATCGGTCTGGATCCGGATTTCCGTGTGGCAGACGAGGGTGAGATCAAGCTGTTGCAGCAGGAGGTGCTGGGACAGCTGCTGGAGGATGCCTATGCGGGGAAATTTGTTCCGGATGATGTTCCGACGTCCCGGGAAAACCGTGACAGCGGAGCGATGATACCGGAGGAAGCGTCAGGGAATGATTTTGCGGAAGAGGTTCCGGGAAAACGTGACAGCGAGGACCCATCCCGGGAGGCACGGGAACGTTTCCACGCCTGTGTGGAATATTTCTGCCCCGGCGGCAGAGAGAGCGTGCTGGAACAGCATATCCTGAACCTGTCCCGCTATGCCGGAAGTTTTCCCTGGCCCGCAGAATGGCTGGAAGAGCGTAAAAACGATTATGCGGCGGGAGATCTGGATGCCCTGCTGCACAGTGATTACGGACAATATCTGGCAGAGCGTGTGAGCCGTGTCCTGCAAGGGTGTCTGGAAAAACTGGTGGAAGTGAAAAAGCTGTGTGAGCTGCCGGACGGTCCATATATGTATGGAGAACTGACAGAAGCGGAGAGCGAACAGCTGGAACGCCTGGCGGCCTGCAAGGATTTGAAGGAACAGGCAGCAAAGGTTCCAGCAGTGACTTTCGGCCGTCTTTCTTCCAAGAAGGATGAGAGCGTGGATCCCGCCAAACGGGAGCTGGCGAAATCCATCCGTAATAGCGTAAAAGACACGCTGGCGGATCTGACGGAACAATATTTCAAGACACCGTTAGAGTTGGTGGTGGAACAGGGAAAAGCCTGCAGAGAGCCGCTCCGGATGCTGCTTAACCTGGTGCTGGAATTCGACAGAAGGCTTCTTGCGGCCAAACAGGAGCGACATCTGATCGACTTTTCCGACATGGAGCACTATGCGTTACAGATTCTGCTAAAACGGGAAAAAGTGGAAGAGACCGGCGATGCAGGGACGGACAGCACCGGTGATACAGAAATGGATAGCACCGGTGTGAAATATGACATTGTGCCAAGTGACGTGGCATTGGAGTATCGCCAGTATTTTCAGGAGATCCTCATTGACGAATACCAGGACAGTAATCTGGTACAGGAATATCTGTTAAGTGCCATCTCCGGGGAAGTGGAGGGACATTATAACCGCTTCATGGTAGGTGATGTGAAGCAGAGTATTTATAAATTCCGTCTGGCCAGACCGGAACTTTTCCTGGAAAAATACGACACCTATCAGGAGAGTGGGGATCTGTGCCGGATCGACCTGGCGAAGAACTTCCGAAGCCGTGTGCAGGTGGTGGATGCGGTAAACGATGTGTTTTCCCGCATCATGAGCCAGGAGATCGGCGGCATTGCCTATGATGATAAGGCAGCATTGTATCCCGGGGCCACATATCCCGCCACAGAGGATCCTGCATACGGCAGTGAACTATTACTGATCCGTAAGCCGGAGAAGGGGGATGGTGCGGAAGGCGGCAGCGGAGAACAGCGTCCCGACGGGGCAAGAGGTCCCGTGGACTATGACAACGTAAGACAGCTGGAAGCACTGGCTATTGCGGCACGTATCAAGCAGCTGAAGGGCAGTCTGAAAGTCATGGAGAAGGCTACGGGAGAATTGCGCCCGGTGCGGTACTCGGATATGGTGATTTTGCTTCGTACCACCAGTGGCTGGGATGAGGAATTCAAGAAAGTACTGGAACAGCAGGGAATCCCTGTCTACATTACATCCAAGACCGGATATTTCGGGGCCCTGGAAGTACAGGAACTGCTGCAGTTTTTACGAGTGCTGGACAACCCGAGACAGGATATTCCGCTGTTCAGCGTGATGCAGTCGATCTTCGGAGGCTTTACCCAGGAAGAGATCGCCCGGATCCGCAGCGGAAGCAAAGGGCATTCCCGGAAGAGAATGACACTGTATGAGGCATTGAAAGAAGTGGCGCAGAGTGGACGGATGGCGGAAGCGGGAGAAGAGGCATCAGCGGGCGAAAGCGCCGGGGAAGAAACCGCCGGGGCCGGACAGTACTGGCAGCGCGCATTGGAAGCTGCAACAGTACCGGAGGACATGGAACCGGAGACAGAACTTACCCAAAAGGCAGATACTTTCTTACAACGTATTGATCATTACCGTGATCTGACTCCCTTCACCTCCATCCGCGACCTGCTGCAGCGGATCCTGGACGATCACGATTATCTGAACTATGTGACGGCACTTCCTGCTGGCAGCAAGCGCCGGGCCAACGTGGAGATGCTGCTGACGAAGGCTTCTGCTTTTGAGAAGACCAGTTATTTTGGACTGTTCCATTTCATCCGTTATATGGAACAGTTGGAAAAATACGATGTGGATTACGGTGAGGCGGATACCCTGGACGAAAATGCCGATGTGGTGCGGATCATGAGCATCCACAAGAGTAAAGGTCTGGAATTCCCCGTGGTATTTGTCTCCGGGCTGTCGAAGCGTTTCAACATGCAGGATGCGAACCAGTCCCTGATCGTGGATATGGATCTGGGAGTAGCGGTGGACTATGTGGATTCCGGCCGCCGCATTAAAAATAATACCCTCCGCCGGGCTGTTCTGTCAGCGAAAATGAAGGAGGACAATCTGGCGGAGGAACTGCGTGTGCTTTACGTGGCACTGACCCGTGCCAGAGAAAAACTGATCCTGACAGCGGTGTTGGATAAGGCGGAGGAAAAATGGGAGCTGTCCCGGATGACAGGACAGGAGAAGCTGACCTATCTGGATTTCTGTGAGGCGGGGAGCTATATGGATTTTCTGCTGCCGATCCTGCCTAAGACAGGAATTGCAGTAACAACGCTGGGAACAGAAGACCTGGCAGCAGAGGAGATCAGGGAACAACTGCGCATGGGAGACCGCAGGGAACTGTTGCAGCGTGTGACGGACGGCAAGACTCCTTTGCCTGGGGACCCGGAGGAGAACGAACGAAAGCTTGCGAAACTGCGGGAGCGATTTGCCTATGCCTATCCGTATCCCGGCCTGCAGAAGCTCTATACCAAGATCACGGTATCGGAACTGAAGATTGCTGCCATGGCGGAGAAGGATGAAGCGGCATTTCATACCTTCGAAGAAAAAGAAGTGGTGCCTTATATCCCGGCTTTCCGCAGAGAACAGGAAAAGGTCAGCGGAGCCGTCCGCGGTAACGCGTTCCACCGGACCATGGAACTGTTGGACTTTTCTTATCTGTTTATGGAATCCGGACTATTTGCCGGATGCCCTGGGACTTATGAGGAATACCGTCAGGGCCTGGATACGGACCGGTTACAGGAACGTCTGAAGGAATTCCTGCAGCGGGAGACAGCGTCCCTACGACTGACAGAAGAGTATGCGCAGGCCGTAAGCCTTCCCAAAATCCGGCATTTTCTGGAACAGGAGCTGGCCTACCGCATGTGGAGAGCTTTTGAACAGGGCCTTTTGTACAGAGAGCAGCCCTTCGTGCTGGGCATTGATGCGAAGCGCCTGGATCAGGACCTTCCTGAAGGGGAAAAGGTTCTCATTCAGGGTATCATCGATGTCTTCTTTATAGAAAACGGAGAGATCGTCCTGCTGGACTACAAGACCGATGTGATCGATTCCCTGCAAGCCCTCTGGAACCGCTACAGCGTCCAGATCCAATACTATGAGGAGGCACTGACGAAGCTGATGCAGCTGCCCGTGAAGGAGAGGATCCTGTATTCCTTCTATCTGGAAAAATACGAGTAAAAAAGCCGGAGTAAATGGAGGTTTCATATGAGTCAATATTTTGATTTATCAATAAGAAGGATTGAGATAAAGAAACCAAAAAGAGACTTGAGACCTGTTATTAAATTACAGGATGAAGTTAATAAGACTTTGCTGCATGATGAATATTATTATCCTACAGATGAAAGAACTATACAGGAATGTTTGGATGGTGATTATATCTTATTAGGCGTATATAATAAAGATAAGCTTATTGCAGCAAGCTTTGCATTTGAAGGTGGTTTGTTCTTCTCTAAGCCTATTACTGATTGGATGGAAATTCCTGGCAATAAAATTATGTGTCATGAATTCGTTGTGGTTGATATGGAATATAGAGGTAATGGTATACAGAAGAGATTCATGGATGCTACTATAAGAGAAGCTAGACAGATGGGTTATGATACTATTTGGTGTTGTGCTCATCCTAATAATACTCCGTCTGTATGTAGCATAGAGAGTACAGGCTATAAATTTGCCGATCAGTTTGTTGTAGATGGCTGGCCTAGGAATGTTTATTACAGAAGTACATCTATACAGAGATAGCAATTATTTAGAGGGAGAGTATAAGTTAAGTATGGCATGGTATGCAGAACGAAAAAGAAAATGTTGGTATTGTATCTGTGGTGTAGAAATGAAGTAGGATGACAAGGTGGAAATCCGGTTTCGTGTGAGGGATAACGGTATCGGAATGAGTCCGGAGTTCCTGCCGCACCTGTACGATCCGTTCTCCCAGGAGCGTTCCGAGGAAAACATCACGGAGAATCTGATGGATGCCAGAATTTTACTGGTGGAAGATAACGAGATCAACATTTATGTGGCCCAGCTGATCCTGGAAAAAGCCGGATGTGTGGTGGAGATTGCAAACGGTACCTATCATTGCCATGACAGCGGATGCTTTTGAAGAGGAGAAGAAAAAGACGCTGGAGGCCGGAATGAACTATCACCTGTCCAAGCCCATCAACCCGAAGACATTGTATAATATCCTGTCGAACCATCTGACCGGAAAAGAGGCATAGAGATCAGAGATATAGAACCCAGAGATATTAGAATCATGACATGTAAAAAGGAGGTATCCGTGGCGGATATCTCCTTTTGTGTTGCCTTAACTGCTTACGATATAAAATTAAGCGGTGATCACGGTGCCGGCCTTGCCCCTGATGGCATCCTTGACGTGATCCATGGAAGTGATCAGAACCTTTCCTGCTGGAACCTTCTCCAGATAAGCAATGGCTGCCTCGATCTTGGGAAGCATGGTGCCTTCCTCGAACTGACCTTCTGCCATCAGTGTCTTGGCTTCCGCAACGGTGAGAGTCTCCAATGCAGTCTGATCCTCTTTGCTGTAATTTTTATAAACGCAGGGAACACTGGTCAGGATGATCAGCTCATCACAGCTTAAATCGGAAGCAAGCTTACCTGCAATGGCATCCTTCTCAATCACAGCGGAGGCACCCTTCAGCGCATGCTTCTGCTCAATGACGGGAATTCCGCCGCCACCGCAGGCAATAACGACCTGATCTGCGGCTGCCAGAGCACGGATGGCTTCGATCTCCACGATGTCGATGGGCTTGGGAGCAGCAACGACACGACGGAAGCCTTTACCGGGATCTTCCTTGACATAATTGCCCTTTTTCACTTCGATCTCGGCGTCCTCTTTGGACATGTAACGGCCAATGACCTTGGTGGGCTCATAGAAAGCCTCGTCATAAGGGTCTACGGTTACCTGGGTGAGGATGGTGCTGACCGGCTTGGAGATACCGCGGTCCAGCAGCTCTGCCCGGAGAGAGTTCTGGATATCGTAGCCCACATAACCCTGACTCATAGCGGAGCAGACACACATAGGTGCGGGGGTATAATCGATGTAGACACGACGCAGCTCTGTCATGGCCTTGTGGATCATGCTGACCTGAGGACCGTTACTGTGGGTGATGGTCAGCTGATAATCAGCCTCCACCAGATCTGCCAGTGCTTTTGCGGTTACTTTTACCGCATCCCACTGCTCGGTAGTGGTATAGCCCAGGGCATCATGTCCCAGAGATACAACAACTCTTTTTTTGCTCATAAGATTACCTCTCTATATGTATTTTTCCTAAAAATTTCTTTGTCAGAAGATGTAATCAGTATAACATATTTTCTATGGAGTGTATAGCAATTTCTATCCTTTACATCCCGTGCCGCAAAGTAATATAATGATACAGAGTCAAAGGTCATAACTCGTTCCTGCCTGAAGGAAGAGAGCTATGTCTTATTGAACCGAATGGGTGTAGAATCAATGGCAGGAAGGAACAGGAGCATTATGCAGAAAAAAGAACGTATGGCAAATCTGGAGGTATTGCGCTGTGTGGCAATGATGATGGTGGTCGTGTTGCACTATCTGGGCAAGGGAGGATTGCTGCCGGATCTGACGGCTCCGCTGTCCGCACAGGATACCGTGGCATGGCTGCTGGAAGCATTCTGCATCGTGGCGGTCAATGTCTACATGATGATCAGCGGCTACTTTTTATGCGAAAGCTCCTTTAAACTGAGCAGACTGCTCACGCTGTGGGTACAGCTGTGGCTGTATTCTGTGGGAATCGGTGTGCTGGCGGCGGTGACGGGGATCGTTCCCGCGGCGGAAGTCAGCACTCACTATTATCTGACCCTGTTGTTCCCGGTGACTATGGGACATTACTGGTTCCTGACAGCGTATCTTTTCTTATATATATTGCTCCCCTTTGTGGGAATAGGACTGCGGCGGATGACGAAGCAGCAGTTTCAGGTGGCATTAGTACTGCTGTTTGTCACCTTCTGCCTGTTAAAATCTGTGCTGCCCTTCCGGCTGGAAGAAGACGGTAAAGGCTATGATTGTCTCTGGTATCTGTGTGTATTCTGCGCGGCGGCTTACCTGCGCCGATTTGGAATCCCGTTTTTACAGAAAAAATCCCGGGCATTATTGTTGTATCTGATCGGTATCTTCGGAACCTTTGGAGAAGCCATGCTTTTGCACCTGTTTTATTTGAAAACAGGCAGTCTGGAGCTGATCCTGAAGATTCCGTATGAGTATAACCATATTTTCCCGTTTCTGGCTTCACTGGGGCTGTTCTGCCTGTTTTTGGACAGCAGCATACAGGGAAAGATCGGCAGTGTGGCGGTGAGGATCGCGCCCTATACGCTGGGAGTGTATCTGCTGCATGAAAATCTGGGTGTGCGCTATGCCTGGCAGAAGTGGCTTGGTGTGGAGCAAATCGACGGTGTACTGCCGTTGCTGTTGTGGACGGTACTTGTTGTGGTGGTAGTATTTGTACTGGGAATTCTGGTGGATTTTGTGCGGAAAGCTATCTGCGACGGACTTCATAAGATATTCCTGCATATCCGTCCCTATCGCAGTCTGACAGAGAAAATACGGGACGTAGATACTATGTTCAAAAGAGAGGTAATGGAGTGACAGAGATAATAAAAAATAAAAAAGCGGGTATTGACAGTCAGAGACGTCTCTGGGAATTTGTATTCGTGGCAATCCTGGTGCTGTATCCTCTGCGGCATATTGCCTGGGGACTGGATCTGTGGGATACCGGTTACGGCTATGCGAACTTTGAATATATGGGGACGCAGCATATGGATCCCATGTGGCTGTTTTCCACTTATCTGACCACAGCCATCGGACATTTTTTCAGTTTGCTGCCCGGGGCCGGGACTTTGATCGGCATGAACTTTTATACCGGACTGAGTATCAGTCTGCTGGCGGTGCTTGGGTATTATTTCTGCACGAAAGTACTGAAGATCCCGGCACTTCTGGTATTCCTGGGAGAATTTACGGCGGTGAGCTTCTGCTGGTGCCCCACGGGCTCTTTTTACAATTATGTGACCTACGTGTTCTATCTGGTATCGGTGGTCTGTCTGTATCTGGGCCTTGCCCGGGGGAAAAAGGGGTGGCTGTTTGCCGCCGGAGTAGCGCTGGGCTGTAATGTGCTGTCCCGATTCTCCAATCTGCCGGAGGCGGCCATGATCGTGGGCGTGTGGGCTTACGGAATCATCTGCTGGCTGGAAGCGCGCAAAGAGATTGGAAAGAGTCTCGGTCAGGCTGGGGAGACGACAGAAACTGCGGAAAAAATAAAAGCGCGGAAAAAGGCAGCGGGGGGGAAAATCCGTAAGAAATTATTACAGGATACCGGCATGTGTCTGGCAGGGTATCTGACGGCACTGCTGGTATTATTCGGTTATATCCAGATCCGCTACGGCATGGATGAATATGTGAAGGGCATTCTGCGACTGTTTTCCATGACGGAGGTGGCAACGGACTATACGGCTGCATCCATGATCATGGGCATGTTCGACTGGTATTTTCAGAATCTGTACTGGGAGATCCGGATGTGCGTGTTCCTTGTAGTGGGGATTGTCGCTGTGGGAGTATTGGAACTCATCGGCTCCTACGTGAGAAAAGATACAGTAACAAAGGTTCTGCGGATCCTGGAATGGGCGGGAAGTATCGCACTGGCGGCTGTGATGGTGTTCTGGCTGTACCGCCAGGGCTTCTGTGCCAGAGAATATACGAATTACGGTGCCATTATCTGGCCCGGAGTGACGTTTTTGACATTGACTCTGCTGGTGACCCTGTGGCGGATCTTTACGCCCTCCGCGCCGAGGGAAGAAAAGCTGATCAGCGGACTGATCTTCCTGATCGTATGGATCACTTCCCTGGGCAGTAACAACAAGCTATACCCCAGCATGAACAATCTGTTTCTGGCATTGCCCTATATGTACTGGCAGTTCTACAGGTTCTGCAAATATGTTGGCAGCTTTCGGTGGAAGCGGATCACCATATCTGCTATGCCGGTAAAATGTCTCTTGGGCGGTTTCTTTCTGTTGTTCTTTGTCCAGGTAGGACTGTTCGGCAGAAACTTTGCATTTGCCGAAGGTACCGGCATACAGGATATCGATGCGCAGGTGACGAATAATGAGACATTAAAAGGTGTGTGGATGAGCGAGGAACGGGCCGGATGGATGCAGGGGATCTCAGAGTATGTGAATGAACGGGGACTTGCCGGAAGAGATGTACTGATCTACGGACAGATCCCGGCGCTGTCTTATTATTTACAGATGCCTGCAGCGTTCAATCCTTGGCCGGATCTGGATTCCTACCAGAGCGGACAACTGGAACAGGATATGCTTAAGATGCAGGAGCGGATGGATGCGGATGCTTCTTATCGCCCGGTGGTACTGTTGGAGAAGAAATATGCCGTGTATCTGGAAGCGGGAGAGGATGCCCTGGAAGCATTACAGCCCACGGAAAAAGAGCGCAGCCTGATCGTGGACAATCCCAAGCTTTTGCTGATCGGAAAATTCATGGAAGATTATGGGTATGAGAAGACTTTTAAAAATGAGAAATTTGTGATTTATGAATAGAGTCATGTAGTTGTGTAGAGCCAGCCGTGTGCAGAAAAATCCCCGGAAGAAGAAAATCTCCGGGGATTTTTGAGTGTTATGATGTTATAACAACTGTAAGCCGTTCTCTTTTGCAATCTCCATAACTTCATCGGACCACAGAGAACACTGTACTTCACCGATGTGAGCTTTGCGCAGGAAGAACATACAGATACGGGACTGACCGATACCACCGCCGATGGTAAGGGGAAGCTCGCCGCCAATAACTGCCTTGTGATAAGGAAGTTCTGCACGCTCAGGGCAGCCGGCCTTCTGTAACTGGTCTAACAGAGCCTTCTTGTCTACACGGATACCCATGCTGGACAGCTCCAGAGCAATGTCCAGAACCGGATAATATACCACGATATCGGCATTCAGCGCCCAGTCATCGTAGTCCGGTGCACGGCCATCGTGAGGCTTGCCATTCTCTAAGGTCTCACCGATCTGCATGATGCAGACAGCACCTTTTGCCTTGGCAATGTAGTATTCCCGCTCCTTCGGGGAGTAGTCGGGGAACATCTCTGCCAGCTCACTGGTAGTTACAAAGAAGATGTCATGAGGAAGGATTTCTTCGATGTAGTCGTAATGGATGGACATATACTTCTCGGTCTTGCGAAGAACCTTGTATACGGTGCGGACGGTCTCTTTCAGAGTCTCCAGATTCCGCTCTTCCTTCGTGATGATCTTTTCCCAGTCCCACTGATCCACATAGATGGAATGGATGTTGTCGGTCTCCTCATCCTGACGGATGGCACTCATATCGGTGTAGAGACCTTCGCCGGGCTGAAAACCGTATTTCTGCAAGGCATAACGCTTCCATTTGGCCAGAGACTGTACGATCTCTGCTTCACGGTCTCCCTGTGCTGCAATATGGAAATTCACGGGACGCTCCACACCGTTCAGATTATCGTTCAGTCCGGATGTAGGATCCACAAATAAGGGAGCAGATACACGCAGCAGGTGCAGACGCTCTGCTAACAATCCCTGGAAAAAGTCCTTCACTGTCTTAATGGCAACCTGTGTCTCGTACAGGTTCAGCTGAGACTTATAATTTTTAGGTATGACAATATCTGACATACTGACCTCTCATTCTGCCGCCGGGCGGCGTGTGTTACAAAATATTCCTATATTATTTAACTGCGAAATGCACGATTTTGCAAGCCTTTTTTCGGAAAAAATAACCACTTGCAAAAATCGAACATATGTGCTAACTTGAATATACATAAGAACAAACGTTCTGATTCTGGAAATTTTCGGTAAAAGGCGGTGATAATGTGGAATATCTTATACAAAACGGGGAATTGTCCATCATGCAGAAGCTGGAGATCCTGACCGATGCAGCCAAATATGATGTGGCCTGTACTTCCAGTGGAGTGGAACGTAAGGGCGACGGGAAGCACATGGGGAACTGCACGAAGGCCGGGATCTGTCACAGCTTTTCTTCGGATGGCAGATGCATTTCTTTGTTGAAGATTCTGATGACCAATGAATGTATCTTCGACTGTAAATATTGTCTGAATCGAAAGTCCAATGATGTTCCCAGAGCCACCTTTACCCCTGAGGAGATCTGTACACTGACTATGGAGTTTTACCGGCGTAATTATATCGAGGGACTGTTTTTAAGCTCCGGTATCATACAGGATCCTACTTTTACCATGGAATTGTTGTATCGGACCATATGGCTGCTACGGAATCAATACCATTTTAGCGGCTATGTCCATGTAAAAGCGATTCCGGGAGCGGATCCCGAGCTGGTGGAGCGGATGGGGTATCTGGCAGACCGTATGAGCGTGAACCTGGAGCTGCCCACGGCGGAGGGGCTGCGGACACTGGCACCGAATAAGCACCGGAAGAATATTCTGACTCCCATGCGGCAGATCCAGAACGGCATCCATGCGAATAAGGAGGAACTGATCCTGTACCGTAAGAGTCCCCACTTTGTATCCGGTGGACAGTCTACCCAGATGATCATTGGTGCGACGCCGGAGACGGACTATCAGATTTTAAATGTGGCGGAGAGCCTGTATCAGAAGTTTGAGTTAAAGAGAGTCTTCTATTCTGCGTTTGTAAAAGTCAACGAGGACAAGAGCCTGCCGGCGCTTCCCGGGGGGCCGCCGCTTCTGCGGGAGCATCGTCTGTATCAGGCAGACTGGCTGCTGCGGTTTTATGGGTTTAAGGCGGAGGAACTGTTGGACGAGAAAAGACCGTTTTTTAATGTGATGCTGGATCCCAAGGAGGACTGGGCGGTGCGGCATCTGGAATGTTTCCCGGTGGAGATCAACCGGGCACCTTATGCAGATCTGCTTCGGGTGCCGGGGATCGGCGTGAAAAGCGCCAGACGGATCCTTAGTGCCAGGAGGAGCACAAAGCTTACGTTTCAGGATCTGAAGAAGCTGGGCGTGGTGATGAAACGGGCTGTTTATTTTATTACCTGTGGTGGCAGGATGATGTATCCCACGAAGCTGGAGGAGGACTATATCGTGCGGAATCTGACGGATCCGAAGGAACGGATCCGGTTCGGCAGCGATGGCATGAGTTACCGGCAGATGACCTTGTTTGATGATGGGATGTTCCCGAACGGGGTACGGCAGGAGGAAGTGCTGCCTGCAGCAGTGGGAGAACTGTAGCGCACAGCGTACAGGGAAACATTTCCTGACTGCCTGCATTGGCAGGTAAACGTAAGGTCCTGTACCGGTAGATGACGGCCGTTTGCAGAAGCAAGGCAATGCAAAATGATAGGTTGACAGCGGCAGAAGGGGAAGAGAACAGAAACAGCGGGAGGTGAAACTTATTATATGAAGATTTATCACTGTGAGGATTCGCTGGAGGGAATCTTCACCGCTATTTATAATACTTATGAAGATCACTGTATCATCCGGGATACTATGGTCACGACCATCGAGGAGAATCTGTTGTTCTCTGAGTCTGTGGAGGTGGTGCCGGATCCGGAGAAGACGGTGAAGGTGATCCGGACATTGAAACGCAGATTTGGGGAGGAAGATTATGAGAGCCTGTGTCTGGCTCTTTCATCCCCGAAGCCGGAAAAGGCCCAGGCGGTATACCGTACCATTGCAAAGGGGCTTTCCGAGAAGTGTCCGCCGGGACATCTGCTGGATGCCATGGCAGACACGTATGTAAACCAGACCTTCAGCCTGGCCAGAGGCGCCGGAAATGAGTATCACCATCTGAAAGGATTTACGCGGTTTGAAGAATTGGAGAATACAATCCTCTATTCGAA
>ERZ826051.2395-NODE-2395-length-14661-cov-4.691497_pt1 | contig 14661 bp, 10 predicted proteins | sample MGYA00519928_ERZ826051 | MGnify/ENA primary metagenome ERZ826051 (study PRJEB31778, sample SAMEA3449219) | human gut metagenome | biome: human gut; feature: human-associated habitat; material: faeces | place: United Kingdom | collected 2010/2012 ...
CCAGAATCGCGTGCCAAGTCTCACGTGCGTTCGACTTGAAAAAAAAGAAAGAACATCATAGAAATATAGTTTCTTTCATATTCACTTCGCATAAAAAAACCAAAATCGGAAAAAATGAGAATAAGGTAACTGTTTGGTTGCAAATCTGAATTTATGAGGTGAAGGGATATGCAGAAGAAGGATGGAAAATGGTTTACGCGAAAAAAAGGTGCGATGTTGGTTCTGACTTTATGTCTTGTAGGGGCGGCTGCGGCAACGACCTACTATGCTGTTGATCTGTCGGATACGGCACAGGAACCGGCAAAAGAGCATATGGTGGATCTGAATGAAAGTCCTGTCGAAACAGAAGCTGAGGCGGTGATTTCATCAGAAGCGGAAGCAAATCTGGCTTCTCAGGCAAATGAGATGGATGTTGATCCGAAATCACTGGCAGGCGGCAATCGTCAGATAAGGGCAGAACAGGAAACAGCCGGGCAGGAAACGGAAGCAGAGACAGAAGGCATGGAGACCGAAAAAGTTTCCTCCGGACAGGTCAACGCAGTGGTCAGTCCGACGGTCAGCTTTGCGTCCACACAGGAACTTCAGTGGCCGGTAGCCGGCAAAGTGCTCATGGACTACAGCATGGATTCTACCGTGTATTTTGCAACGCTGGATCAGTATAAATATAATCCGGCACTGATCTTCGGGGCGGAAGAAGGAGCACAGGTCGTATCTGCGGCAAAAGGAATCGTTGATTCCATCACAACAAATGATGAAACAGGAACAACGATCCGCATGAATCTCGGAGATCAGTACACGCTGATCTACGGCCAGCTTGAGAATGTAGCCGTAGCAGAAGGCGATGTAGTCGAGAGAGGACAACTTTTAGGATACGTGGCACAGCCGACCAAATACTACTGCAAAGAAGGCACAAATCTATATTTTGCCATGGAAAAAGACGGAGCAGCAGAAGATCCGTTTCTGTATCTGGAATAATATGATGCCAGGGTCAAAAGCCTGAAACTACGATGTGCTTGTACAAAAGCCGTTTTAACATCAAAAAGAAAGATGATTCACAAAAAGTGAGAGAAAGCGTATACTATATTAGGCTATACGGTATCGTAAGGAGCTGCACGCAGCATACAATATTTGCAATCGGATTCATTTTACAGGTTTTATCTTAGTCCTTTGAGCTTGATTATGAAATAATGAAAATATACCGCTTTGCCGATTGCTTGAAATAATGCGGGGGAAATCCTCCGCTTTACATATACAAGATGTGAGATGACTCGCGTTTCTGATGGAAGAGAGCAAGCGATTTGTATCAGAGGCAGGAGCATGTCACAATACGAAGATATGAAACAGTTGAAAGTGAATGGAAAGTATGTGTTATACCTATATTTTAAAGTGCAGTGACGGCACGTATTATACCGGTTGGACAAATGATCTGGACAAGCGTCTCAAAGCCCATAACGGCGGGAAATCCGGTGCAAAATATACGAGGAATCGCAGACCGGTCACACTGGTCTATTATGAGGAATTTCAGGAAAAACAAGAAGCAATGAAGCGGGAATATGCGATCAAACAGCTGACAAGGAAAGAAAAAGAAAACCTGATCAAAGAAAAAAATATACAGTAGAAAGGTTTTCAGGATACAGAAAGAGGCTCTGAGCAAAATCAGAACCTCTGAAATTTTATCCTTTTTCGGCAAGAATGCCAGAGGCATTCTTGAATAATCGAAATGATTTCACAGTCATTAAGCAATATAAACATACATAAGAATAAAGTGGCATGCACTTCCTGCCATCACGAACAGATGGAAGATCTCATGTGAACCGAAATTTTTGTGCTTTGCATCGAACAGCGGAACTTTCAAAGCATAAATGATGCCGCCGACAGTGTAAATGATACCGCCTGCCAGGAGCCATCCAAAAGCTGCCGGAGAGAGCGAATTGACAATCTGTGTGAAAGCCAGTACGCAGACCCAGCCCATGCTGATATAAAGCACAGAAGAAAACCATTTCGGACAGGTGATCCAGCAGATTTTTACGATAATGCCGATCAGTGCGATTGCCCAGACAAGAGCGAACAGGAAATATCCGACCGGACCTTTCAAAACGATCAGGCAGATTGGTGTGTAGCTTCCGGCAATCAGTACAAAGATCATACTGTGGTCTAACTTGCGGAGAATACGATTTGTTCTTTCTGAAAGATTTAAAGTATGGTAGATCGTGCTTGCCGCATAGAGTAGGATCATACTCACAATAAAAACAGTCAGGGAAATCACATGGATATAATCCGGCTCATGCAGAGATTTGATGATCAGCGGTGTGGCGGCAAACATTGCCATCAGCATACCAATGAAGTGTGTGATCGCACTTCCGGGATCTTTGATTTTTTCTAACATAGTGAATACCTCCTTTGAAACATGATTCAAGTCAGATGACAGAATTGTGAGAGCAATTTTCAGATATTCGTGATCATACCTCATGACTTGAAAGCAATATAAAATGAATATTGAAATAAAAACCGTTATATGTAGTTTTGAATACTATGTGTAGTTATATGTATATTATACCGAAAACATAAAAAATGCAACCCTGTTTTTACAATAGCTAATAATCAGTCCGGGCTGTGCAGAAATTTACAGAGGATAATGCGAAGCATTGTTTGCAGGAATTGCATGTTGCTCAAATATGTGTCTGGTTTCAAATTAAAATGAACAGTTGAATTTCAAAACGGGATATGTTAAAATGACTGGCATATGTGAATTGTTACTCTTCCGCCTCACATTAGATAAATAAAGAGGCGGTATTTTTATGCCTTGTTTTTCAAATATAGTTGGGGACTTTTGCCTCCGACGTCATTATATGAACATATAAGTATTTTGTAGCTGTAAGTGCATGAAACACTGAGCAGTGAGGAGCGTTATGTCAGTGAGATTTGAAATAAAAGGGTATTTGCAACAGAAAGAAAGGATTTAATATATGGAAATCATAAAATTTGATACACTTGGACTTGACCCGAAGATTCTTCGAGCTATTACAGAGATGGGATTTGAAGAGCCAAGCCCGATCCAGGCAAAAGCGATTCCGGAAGTGATGGCCGGACATGACGTAATCGGTCAGGCGCAGACAGGTACCGGAAAAACAGCAGCTTTTGGTATTCCGCTTCTTCAGAAGATCGATCCGAAGAACCGGAAACTGCAGGCAATCATTCTGTGTCCGACAAGAGAACTGGCAATCCAGGTAGCAGATGAGATCCGCAGACTGAGCAAGTTTATGCATGGCATCAAGATCCTTCCGGTATACGGCGGACAGGATATCGGAAAACAGATCCGTTCCTTAAAAGGTGGTGTGCAGCTTGTGATCGGAACACCGGGCCGAGTGATGGATCATCTTCGCCGTCGCACCTTACGTTTCGACAACCTTCACACGATCGTGCTGGATGAAGCAGATGAGATGCTGAACATGGGATTCCGTGAGGATATCGAGACAATTTTGAAAGATGCACCGGAAGAGCGTCAGACGGTTCTCTTTTCTGCGACCATGCCGAAGCCGATCATGGACATCACGAAAAATTATCAGAAAGATGCTGTTCTGGTTCGTGTCGTAAAGAAAGAACTGACCGTAAAAAATATCGACCAGTACTATTATGAAGTAAAACAGAAGAACAAAGAAGAAGTTCTCTCAAGACTTCTGGATATGTACAATCCAAAGCTCTCCCTTGTATTCTGCAATACAAAAAAACGTGTGGATGAGCTGACTGAGGCACTGAAAGGACGGGGATATTTTGCGGAAGGTCTGCATGGAGATATGAAGCAGAGCCAGAGAGACCGTGTTATGAAAGGCTTCCGCAGCGGCAAAACAGAGATCCTGATCGCCACCGATGTGGCAGCCCGTGGTATTGATGTAGATGATGTAGAGGCAGTGTTTAATTATGATGTGCCGCAGGATGATGAATTTTATGTGCACCGTATCGGCCGTACCGGTCGTGCCGGTCGTGTCGGAAAGGCATTTACGTTTGTTGTAGGACGTGAAGTTTATAAGCTGAAAGACATCCAGCGTTACTGTAAGACAAAAATCTACGCACAGCCAATTCCGTCTCTGAATGATATTACAGCCATCCGTCTGGAAAAAGTGCTGGATGAGATCGACCATATCATTAAAAACGAAGACTTAAACCGCATGACACGTATCATCGAACAGAAACTTAACGAAGAAGACTACACAGCGATGGACATTGCGGCAGCATTTCTGAAACAGGCACTGGGTGAAAATGACCAGAATAATGACCGTGGGCATATGGAAGATTTCGGTGATACCGGGGCAGAAGCAGGCATGGTACGTCTCTTCATCAACATTGGTAAAAAACAGAAAGTACGCCCGGGCGATATTCTCGGGGCAGTTGCAGGAGAATCCGGTATTCCGGGAAAACTGGTCGGAACGATCGATATGTATGACAAATATACATTCGTTGAAGTTCCGCGTGAAAATGCGGCTGATGTACTCCGTGCCATGAAAAACACCAAAATTAAAGGAAAAACAATTAACGTAGAGCCTGCAAACGGAAGATAAAAAAGCGGACAGATATTGATTTTTTCAGAGGATTTCAATATAATAGTGAGAATGATATCAGAAGTGCAGTGGTTCTCGCCGTTATAGACGGCGGGTCATCCAGAGACATTCTTGAATCTGGAATTTAAATCAAAAGGGGTTTTCAGGAAGGTATGACAGATTTTTTAGTTCGCAGGTTTGTAAGAGACAGTGAAAACACAGAATCAACGGAGGTGCGTACCCGGTATGGGATTCTTGCCAGTGTCGTCGGTATTTTCTGTAATGTATTTCTGTTTGCGGCAAAGTTAATCATCGGTACGCTGATGCATTCTCTGGCAGTCACGGCAGATGCGTTTAATAACTTATCCGATGCGGCATCATCGATCATCAGTTTTATCGGGGTAAAAATGGCAGGGAAACCGGCAGATGCGGAGCATCCGTTCGGTCATGGAAGAATTGAATACATTGCAGCACTGATCGTATCGTTTCTGGTCATTGAGGTTGGATTTACTTTTTTCAAAACGTCAGCAGGCAAGCTGATGCATCCGGAAGATATCACGTTTGACCTGGTGCCGTTTCTGATCCTGATCCTGTCGATCCTGGTGAAATTGTGGATGGCAGCATTCAATAGAAAACTTGGTAAAAAAATAGATTCAAAAGTCATGCTGGCAACTGCGGCAGATTCCCTCGGAGATGTCATTACGACAAGTGCGACCGTTGTTTCTATTTTGATCTGTTATGTTGCAAACGTAAATATTGATGCGATCGCAGGACTGATCGTATCATTGCTTGTCATCTGGTCCGGATTTTCAATTGCAAAAGACACACTGGAGCCGCTGATCGGACAGAGGGTTCCGGCAGAATTGTATCAGAAAATTTCACAGATGGTAGAATCCTATGATGGTATTGTCGGAACGCATGATCTGATCGTGCATAATTACGGACCAAATCAGGGAATGGCAACCATTCATGCAGAGGTGCCGAACGATGTGAATATTGAAGTATCCCATGCAATCATTGACCGTATTGAGCGGGAAGTCGGAAAAGAGCTGAATATCACCCTGGTGATCCATATGGATCCGGTCGAGCTGCACGATGCGGAAGTACTTCGGTTAAAAGAAAAGACGGAACATATCATCAAAGCGTTAGACAGCAAACTGAGTTTTCACGATTTCCGACTGGTGAAAACAACGCCGGTCAATCTGATCTTTGATCTTCTTGTCCCGGCAGAATATACACAGAAAGATACCGACCGTGTATTGCATCAGCTGATGCAGTTGATCTCAGAAATGGAAGCTGGTGCAACCTGTGTGATCACCGTAGATCACAGCTTTGAAGCACCGGAAGAATAAATAAAATAACAAATAAAAAGCAATAAAAAAGCGAATCAAGGATACAATATCCGAGATTCGCTTTTGTGTTATACATCAGATGTGAGGTGACTCCCGCCTCTGTAGGCGGCGAGCAACAAGAATGCCAGAGGCATTCTTGAATCAAAAGGTCTTTTGACCCGGGCATTTTCTGTCTTAAAGAATATCAATGTATTCTCCGGCAAGTGCTTTGTTCATGCTTCTTACGGCACAGAATTTACCGCACATACTGCAGGTATCGCTGTGGTCATCTTCCGGGCTTCTGCTGTCACGGATCGCTTTTGCAGTTTCCGGGTCAAGGGCACATGCATACTGTGCATCCCAGTCCAGTTTCTGGCGGGCAGCAGCCATGCGGTCATCGATGTCTCTTGCTCCCGGAATACCCTTCGCAATATCCGCTGCGTGAGCTGCGATCTTGGAAGCGATGATACCCTGCTTGGTATCCTCCACATTCGGCAGAGCCAGGTGTTCAGCCGGTGTAACATAGCAAAGGAAAGCAGCACCGTTCATAGCGGCAACTGCACCTCCGATCGCTGCAGTGATATGGTCATATCCCGGAGCAATGTCGGTTACAAGAGGACCAAGTACATAAAAAGGAGCACCCATGCAGATACTCTGCTGTACCTTCATGTTGGCGGCAACCTGATCCAGCGGCACATGGCCAGGACCTTCTACCATAACCTGTACATTGTGATCCCATGCACGTTTTGTCAGTTCTCCGAGACGAACCAGTTCTTCAATCTGACATACATCGGTTGCATCGGCAAGGCATCCAGGACGGCATGCATCGCCAAGAGAAATGGTCACGTCATATTCTTCACAGATATCAAGAATTTCATCATAATATTCATAGAATGGATTCTCTTCGCCGGTCATGGACATCCATGCAAATACGAGGCTTCCTCCACGGCTTACGATATTCATTTTACGTTTATGTTTTTTGATCTGTTCGATGGTTTTTCTTGTGATTCCACAGTGAAGTGTGACGAAGTCCACGCCATCCTCAGCATGAAGACGGACAACATCAATAAAATCCTGTGCAGTAAGAGTTGCCAGGTCTCTCTGATAATGAATAACACTGTCATAAACCGGTACAGTTCCGATCATAGCCGGGCATTCGTGAGTCAGCTTCTGGCGGAATGGCTGGGTATTACCATGGCTGGAAAGATCCATGATTGCTTCTGCACCAAGATCTACGGCTTTCATGACCTTCTGCATTTCAATGTTGTAAACCGTATCAAAATCGTCCTCAACATACACATCCAACCGGATGCTCTTCGCATCCAGAGACAGATTAATCGTTTTCTGATCCTCGGGATACTCAATGCGTGAAATCTTAATATTCAGTATAGTTTCCAGAAACGGTTTACAATATTTGGGATCGCGCATAACAATCCCAAACATAAAATCATCACTAATGGTAAGGTCTTCGAACTTTTTGCTCTTGTACATTTTCTTCTCCTTTGTAGTGGCGGAGAGGAAAACGTGTGATATAGCGGCCGTTCTTCTATCAAGATTGTAACATGGAAGCCCCCCAGCTTTCAATATCTGAAAATAAAAACAATAATAAAATAATAACTGAATTTTTGCTCTGCACGAAATTCCTCTCCAATATTTAATTGTTTCGTACACATGGAAAAAACGGATGAAATATCCGGTGAAATGCAGCGGTATATAAATTTAGCTGCAAATTCGAAATGTGTAAAGAAAATATAGCATGGAAGAAACATATGCGCAATAGGAAAACAGGACTAAAATTAAGACGTCACAAAATCTTCACAAAAGAATTAGCACTCGATACTTGTTATTGTGACGTTGGTTTTGTCTAGTTTCATATAGTCCCGTAACGCCCTAGTTACAAGGGTTTCACGGATTTTGAAAATTTGTAGCTGTTCATCAAAAATCGTCATTTTTCAGAAATTTGGGGTCAAAATTGGCGTCAGATAGCACACCAGAGAGAAAAATTAAATATTTTATAGACTATGGAACGTACACTTTTGGCGTTCCTTTTCTATTTCCAGTCGTTCAGAAATGGACGGCTTTTTTCATACCCAAAATCGAAAGGAGAAAGAAGAAATATGAATAAGCTAGTAAAGCGATTGCTGACAGGAACGCTTGCTTTTGCAACCATTCTCACGGCATTACCAGTGACGGCGGTTCATGCTTCCGGCAATCAATACTGGACAGAATCAGCAGAACGTGTCGGCTACATTGAACACGTTATGAATGATGGTTCTATCAAATCTACATTCAATGAGGGACACATGAAAGTTGAGGGCGAAACTGCCTACTGCGTGGACATCAATACCAGTTTCAAGAATGGATATAAAACACGTTCTGACGCAAGCACCCGTATGAGTAGCGATCAGATTGCGGACGTTGCTCTTTCCTTAGAGTACGTCAAGCAATATACCGCTTCTCATACGAACTTGAATTACAAACAGGGATACTTGCTGGAACAGTGTGTTGTCTGGCAGAGATTGAGTGAACAGCTCGGCTGGCAGTGCGATAACGTCAGAGCTTCCTATAATGAAATCTCACAGGCAGTACAGAATGAAGTGTACGCTGGTGCGAAAGCATTTGTGAAAGCAAATAAGGGACGCTATGAATGTGGCGGTTACATCTACACTGGCGAAGGACAGGACATCGGACAGTTCTGGGCGAAGTTAAATGTAGGAAATGCAAAGGTCAAAAAGACTTCTTCCAATCCCACGGTCACAGATGGCAACGCCAGCTATTCCTTTGAGGGTGCGACATTTGGTGTCTATTCTGATAAGGGCTGTAACAGCCAGCTTGCCACACTTACTGCCGATGGAAACGGCGATACCAAAGAAGTTGAGGTAAAAGCCGGAACAGTTTACATCAAAGAGCTTTCTGCTCCAAAGGGTTACAAGCTGGATTCTACTGTCCATGCCTTAAATGTGGAAGTTGGAAAAACAGCGACATTGACTGTTGCTGACACTCCAAAGGTCACAGAAACTTTGATTGATTTATTGAAAATCGACATGGAAACAGGAAAATCCACTCCACAGGGAAATGCTTCTCTAGAGGGTGCAGAGTTCACATGGAGCTATTATGACGGTTACTACAATGCAGACAATCTTCCTGCAAAGGCTACCCGTACATGGACAACAAAAACCGTTGCAGAAAAAGACAGTGACGGAACTATCCATTATGTATCCAGACTTGCCGACAGCTACAAAGTATCCGGCGACAGCTTCTATACACAGGACGGTAAAAATGTACTGCCACTTGGTACACTCACTGTCACAGAAACAAAAGCACCAAACGGCTACTTATTAGATGGTGCATATATGCAGGCTGACGGAAGTTCCGAACAGATTAAGGGAACATACCTTACACAGATTTCCGAAGATGGCGAACTTGCCGTACTTTCTGGAAGCAACCAGTATTCCGTATCCGATAAGGTTATCCGTGGCGGTGTAAAAATCCAGAAACGTGACCTTGAAACAAAGGATACCAAAGCACAGGGAAGTGCGACCTTACAGTACACAGAATTTAATATCATTTCCTTAAATGACAGTCCTGTACTGGTTGAGGGAAAATTATACAGCAAGAATGAAACTGTCAAGAAGATTCAGACAGGAATTGACGGAATCGCTTCTACTTCTGCTGATTTACTCCCTTACGGAAATTACAGATTAGAAGAAAGCAAAGCACCAGAGGGCTACTTAACAGACGGTGCAAAAGCAATCGACTTTTCTATCACGGAAGATGGAAAAATCGTGGACTTGACCGACAAATCCCACTCTGTCTACAACCAGATTAAGCGTGGCGATATTGAGGGTGTAAAAATCGGTGCAGGTACACATAAACGTCTTGCAGGTGTTCCATTCAGAATTACAAGCAAGACAACGGGAGAATCCCATATTGTAGTCACGGACAAAAACGGTCAGTTCTCTACTGCTTCAAGCTGGGCTTCCCACAAGGTCAATACCAATGCCGGAAAATCCAGTGAGGACGGTGTATGGTTTGGTACATCTGAACCAGACGACAGCAAAGGTGCATTGCTTTATGATACCTATGTGATTAAGGAATTAAAGTGTGATTCCAACGCCGGATTTAAGCTGATTCCAGCCTTTGAGGTGGTCGTATCCAGAAATAAAGTGACCGTAGATTTAGGGACACTGACCGATGAATACGAAAAAGAAATCACAATCCATACCACAGCTACCGACAAGAAAACAGGCGAAAAAATGATTGTTGCCGGAAAAGACATCAAGATTGTGGACAAAGTCACACTTGATGGCTTGGAAGTTGGAACAAAATATAAACTTTCCGGCTGGCAGATGTTAAAGGAAGAAAACGCCGAACTTCTGATTGACGGGAAACGTGTAGACAGTGATTACACATTCACTGCTGACAGCGAAAAAATGACGGTTGAGATTACTTACAGTTTTGATGGTTCAGCTCTTGGCGGTCAGAACCTTGTTACTTTTGAGGAATTGTACGATATAAGCAATCCGAAAGAGCCTGTCAAGGTTGCCGAACATAAAGACATCAACGATGATGGACAGACTGTTTTTATCACAGAACGTATCATCAAAATCCATACGACCGCTACGGACAAGAACGGCAAGAAAGAAATCGAAGCCGGAAAAGATGTAACGATTGTGGATAAAGTTACATTAGATGGGCTGGAAGTTGGAACAAAATACAAACTTTCCGGCTGGCAGATGTTAAAAGAGGAAAATGCAGAACTTCTGATTGATGGAAAGAAAGTATCCAATGATTATGAGTTTACAGCCGACAATGAAAAAATGACAGTTGAGATTGCATTTACTTTTGATGGTTCTTCTCTTGGTGGCAAAAGCCTTGTCACATTTGAGGAATTATACGATATGACCAATCCAGACGAACCAAAGAAAGTGACGGAACATAAGGACATCACAGACGATGGACAGACTGTGACAATCAAGGAAGTGCCGGAAGTCCCAGACACACCAAAGGATACCGACACGCCGGATACACCATCTACGGTTACTAAGACAAGTGACAGCCCAAAAACAGGCGACAATACCAATATCTATGCTTATCTTGCCATGCTCGGTCTTTCCTGCGTAGGGCTTGGCGGTATGCTTTACTTCAAACGCCGTAGAAAGAAATCGTAAGGCGGTAAGGTAGCGATTGGTAGAGCGTTCAAGGTCGCCACCCTTTTTGCAACTTCACGCTCCCGTGAAGCTCTGATTTACGGGAGCGTGAAGTCCACTAGGGGCGTGGGGAGTGTAGCTCCCCACAAAGTACAGCAGGAAAGAAACTAAAACAGAAAGAAAAGAGGTCAATTATTTATGGAATTAAGATTTGTCGTACCAAACATGGAAAAGACATTCGGAAACTTGGAGTTTGCCGGAGAAAATACTACGGAACAACAGAGAATCAACGGGCGTATGGCTGTCATTACCAGAAGCTACAACCTGTATTCCGATGTGCAGAGAGCCGATGATGTAGTTGTGACACTTCCTGCCAAAGCTGGCGAAAAGCATTTCTCGCCAGAGCAGAAAGTAAAACTTATCAACCCACGAATCACTACTGATGGCTATAAAATCGGAGAACGTGGATTTGTCAATTACATCTTACTTGCAGACGATATGTTACCAGCAGAAAATAAATAAGGGGGTATTCAGATTATGAGATTAGCAAATGGAATCGTCATTGATAAAGAAAAGACTTTCGGAGTGTTGAAGTTCTCCGCATTACGCCGTGAAGTTCATGTGCAGAATGAAGATGGAACGGTCAGTGAGGAAATCAAGGAACGTACCTACGATTTGAAATGCAACACACAGGGACGCATGATACAGGTATCCGTTCCGGCGACCGTACCGTTAAAGGATTATGACTACAACGCCGAAGTGGAACTTATCAATCCTGTTGCAGATACGGTAGCCAATGCGAATTACCGTGGTGCAGATGTGGACTGGTATGTAAAGGCAGACGATATTGTTTTGAAGAATAAAGGCACTCATGCCGGAAATCCACAGAATAATGCTCCACAACAACCGCCAAAGAAATAAGTACATAACTTAGATTTTCATTGTACGGGTCAAATATAATTGCTATAATAGAATAAATAATCAAATTGAAATTGGTTGATTTTGTGAATTTCGTTCGATTTATTATTGAGCAACAAAGGATAATTGATGAATGTTTAAAAGTTAATAAACAATATGAAAGAAAAATCGGTATTCAATAAGCATTATTGTACTACAAAGCAAGTAAAGGTGCGTGACTTTTTATGGAAATAAATTATGATCTTCTTCCAAAACAGAAAACTCAAAAACATAATTTAGGGGTAGAGATTGATCTCTACCCTTATGCTACTGAACTATATGAAGAATTAGATAAAATGGGAATCATTGAGCGTATCAAAGAAATTCCTCAATTAGGTGTTATAAAAGTGAAAAAGAAACTTGCAAAAACAAGATTTGATTATGTGATGTTGCAGTTATATTTGCACAAACTAATCAAAAATCGTCTGCAAGGGGATTTGCGTTACACTTATAACAACTACATAAACTCAAAAGAATTTAGAGAAGATTATGTTTACCCCGATAAGAAGAATAAACCTTCTATGGGTGATATTTTTCAATTACTTACCATCATATATAATGTGGGGCATTTTTATAACACATTTACTGCTTCTCGTGCTATTACTATGATAGCTCAAGAAGATAGCGATTTTCGCAATTTGGTTGTTAATGCTTGTACAGAAGAACGATATCAGAATGTTGCTAAAACAATATTAGAAAGTAAAAATTATCAAAGATTACATTTGTTGAATTCAATTCTTGTATTGGAGCATTGTAATAAATCGAAGCAATCTGTATCAGTCGCTTTAGAAATTTTATATGCATATATAAATGAACAATTATTATCGGAAGAAAGCAAACTAAGATATGCGTTTGCGATATTTAGAAATGTGAGGACTGTTTCATATATGGCATATGATTTACAGATAGCAGAAACACCGTTGACAATTGATTTGTGTAATGAAAAGGCAATGTTATTATTATTAAAAGAGTTATTGTCTGAATATAACAATAATCAATCTTCAAATCATTTAGTCGGTTCTATTACTAAGCTTTTGGATGATACTGTATACAACGAAAATTCAAATGCTATTTGCTATTATAAAATATCAAGAAAAATGGTTTCTTTGCTGACAAAAAAGCTGGATTGCACTGATGTAAATTACTATAACGATTTATTTATAAATAAGTTTAGTATTTTGAATCAAGTACATACTCATAAAAGGGATTACGTACAATCACAGATATTAAAGTTGACCTTTACGTCAGAGCAAAGGGTGATATCAGAGCCATTGTTATATGAATTAGAAAAAATCAATAATACCCGTGTTGGTTACTATGATAGGCATTCCGGTAAACAGACAATCCTGGTTACCTTAAAAAGTACTTGTAATACTGATGTCAAAAGATATGCTGCTTATAAAACATTAAAATGTACTGTTAATTATCTTCGTAGAATTTCAAATATTTCTTCCTGCGACTCAAGATTTCTTTTGGCAGTAAAATTTTTCTTGTTTTATTTATTTGATGAGAATCCTGTGGTAATTAAACCTACTATAAACAGAGATATATGTGTTGTGTGTACACGAGGGAAAAATACAAGAATAAAAGAATTACAGTCATTGTTGAAATCTTCAATTGGAAATGAAGATGAGAATCACGAAGTTAAATTTCTATTAAGTCAGATTATTAACGATTCAATTAATGACACAACAATCACAATTCCAGCAAGTATTATTGTATATCAAAAAGATGCAGTAGGACGAAAATTAAGTGAATTTGATGGTTTGATTATTCACCCAATGAGAAAATCAAATCAAGTTATTTTCTTGGAGGCTAAGAACAGAGATAAAAAGCCTAGTTTTGGCAAAAAGTGTCTTATTGAAAAATTTGATAAATTTTCATTTAAATATGTGCCAGATAGCATTAAGGTTGTTGACCATGATGCATTTTGGAAATATTCGATTAAATAACCTTATCTAGAAAAGAATGTCATTTTATTCAAATCCAATAGGTTGTCAGATAAGTTCAAGTTTTACAATTTAATACTTATATTCACAAAGCAGTTAGTCTACATGATTGATTGCTTTTCTTATACCCAAAGAAAGGAGTTTATATGAAAGTATGGAAAAAATCTAAAGGTAACAGGATTCGTGCCAGTGACAAATCGCTGGTCTATCACTTCTGTATCGGCTGGCTGTTGCTCCTGTTCGTTGCGGTGTTCCTGCTACTGAATCTGCGACAGCTTCTTGTTACAGACTGGAAAGATTTTAACCTGCTCCATGCCGGAATTACTTGGACTGCCTACAATTCCATTACGGTTCTGATAGCGACTGGTGTTTGTGCATTGGTCGCTTTTCTCTACTACCGTTACGGATATGACCGTATCAAGCGGTTGCTCCACAGGCAAAAACTGGCTCGTATGGTGCTGGAAAATAAGTGGTATGAAGCAGAAAACACCAAAGACAGCGTTTTTTTCACTGACCTGCAAAGCAGATCAAGAGAAAAAATCGTGTGGTTTCCAAAAATCTACTACCAGATGAACAATGGCTTGCTCCATATCCTATGTGAAATCACAATGGGAAAATATCAAGAACAGCTCCTGTCCTTAGAGGATAAGCTGGAATCGGGGCTGTACTGTGAACTGACCGACAAGACAATGCATGACGGCTATATCGAATATACCCTGCTCTATGATATGATAGCGAA
>ERZ826051.2407-NODE-2407-length-14590-cov-8.808462_pt1 | contig 14590 bp, 14 predicted proteins | sample MGYA00519928_ERZ826051 | MGnify/ENA primary metagenome ERZ826051 (study PRJEB31778, sample SAMEA3449219) | human gut metagenome | biome: human gut; feature: human-associated habitat; material: faeces | place: United Kingdom | collected 2010/2012 ...
GAGGCATACAGCGGCGTGGGCCTGCTGGTGATGGGGTTCCTTGTTTCGCCCTTCGGGATTCCGGCTTTTGCCGAAGCTGTCGCGGATTTTTTGCACGGCCTGAACAGCTCTCTCATGGGCTTTATCGCCGGATGACAGGTAGGAACTTCGGGCCAACTTGGCCCGAAGTTAGATAACAGCAGTCGGGCGGCGGTCGAGATGACCGCCGCTTTTTGCTTGGAAGGGAGGTTTATCAGGTGGCGACTGTCTACCTCAAAGCCCACCATATCAGCAAGGGCGAAACCATAGCGCAGTCCATGAAAGACCGTTTTGATTACGGCCAAAATCCGGTTAAGACGCGGGACGGCGATTTGATTGTATCCTACGAGTGCGACCCCAAAACCGCCGATGCGGAGTTTCTGCTCTCCAAGGCCAAGTACAAGGCCATAACCGGCCGGGAGCAGAAGCGGGACGAGGATGTGCTGTGCTATCAGATCCGCCAAGCCTTTCCGCCCGGTGAGCTGGACGCGGAGGCGGCGCTGGCGGTGAGCTACGAGCTGGCGATGCGCTGGACGAAAGGCGATCACGCCTTTTTCGTGGTGTCCCACATTGACCGGCCCCACCCGCATTGTCACATCTATTACAATTCGACCTCGCTGGACTGCACCCGGAAATTCCGGGACTTTTTAGGATCGGGACGAGCCCTGCGGCGGCTGTCCGACCGGGTATGTATCGAGCACGACCTGTCGGTGATCGCCAACCCAAAGCTGCACAGTCAGGGGAAATACAAGCACTACGGCGCATGGCTGGGAAACCGGAAGCCGCCGTCCTTTCAGCAGCGGCTCAAGACACAGATCGATCTTTGTCTTGCCGAACAGCCGGAGAGCTTCGCCGCCTTTTTGCAGGCGATGGAGGCGGCGGGCTTTGAGGTAAAGCAAAGCCGGGGTGCCGTCAGCTTTCGTGCTCCGGCGTTCGGGCAGGAACGGTTTACCCGGCTGCGGGATTCCACGCTGGGCGAGGGATATACCGAGGCAGCGATCCGGGCCGTCATCGAGGGACAGTCTGCTCCGGCCGGCGGCCGTTTGGCAGATTCCCGCCGGGTTAATTTGGTGATCGACATACAGGCGAAAATACAGGCCGGGAAAGGCCCGGCCTATCAGCGGTGGGCTACGGTTTACAATCTCAAACAGATGGCTGCCGCCGTCCAGTATTTGCATGAGCATGGCCTGATGGAGTATGCTACATTAGAAAAAAGGACTGCCGAGGCGACCGAACATTTCCATGCGCTGTCGGAAAAAGTCCAGTCTATCGAGGCGGAGCTCCGGCGCAACAAGGAGCTGCGGGCCGCTGTCAGCGACTACGCTAAGACCCGCCCGGTGTTTGAGGAATACAAAGGCAAGGGGTACAGCAATCAATATCTCACCGAGCATGAGGCGGAGATCGCTGTTTACCGGGCGGCGCAGGCGACCTTTCGCCGTATACTGGCCGGGGCGAAGCTCCCGAAAATGGAGGTGCTGAAAGCCGAGGCGGCACGGCTGGTCGCCGACAAAAAATCTCTGTATGCCGAGTACCGGGCCGTCCGGGCAGATATGCGGGAGCTGGTGGCCGTCAAAGCGAATATTGACCGTCTGTTCAGCCTGTCTGACGATCAGAAAAACCGGGAAATGGAGCAGCAGCGCCATGATCGGGACAAGGCCGACAGGCCGCGATGACTTCGGGCGGAGGGGCTACGCAAAGCCTGCTTTGTGGGGAGAGCCGGAGCAACCGAAGCGGTGCGGACTTCGGGCCAACTTGGCCCGAAGTCGCATAGCGCAGGTTGTGACGGCGAGGCCCGAAGTGCCGGGTTTGGGGAGGCTCCCCAACAAGCGTTTTTCAGATTTTGGCCGCAGGGCAAAATTTGAAAAATACGCAAGTGTGGCCACACTTGCCCTGCTTGCCGGTTAGCGAAAGCCCCAAACAGGCCGCATCCCACCGACTGGCTTTTCCGGGAATATAGTACAATACTCCGTAGGGAACCGATTAAATCAACAGCGGAGGACGGTACGATGAACAAACAGCTATTAGCATTTGAGCAGTATTTACATGAGGAAGAAAAAAGCGCGGCAACCATTGAAAAATACACGCGGGATGTGCGGTACTTTCTGGCGTTCCTTGCCGAGCGGAGCATCGGCAAAGTCGCTGTCATCGCCTACAAGGAACACCTCACAGCAGAATACGCCCCGGCAAGCGTCAACTCCATGTTGGTGGCGCTCAACTGCTTTCTGCGGTTTATAGGCCGGACAGATTGCAGTGTGAAGCTGCTCAAAATCCAGCGACAAATCTTTTGCCGGGAAGACAAAATGCTGACACCAGAAGAATACAGGCGTTTAGTCTGCGCTGCCAGTTACACCCAGCTTTCCTATGTCATCCAAACGATCTGCTGCACCGGTATCCGGGTGAGCGAGCTGCAATATATCACGGTGGAGGCTGTTCAGGTGGGAAAAGCCGTGGTGAGTTGTAAAAATAAAACGCGGGTCATTTTCATACCCGCGCCGCTGCAAAAGCTGTTAAGAGACTATATAAAAAGAACCGGTATACAAACCGGAACCGTATTTGTGTGTAAAAGTGGGAAGCCGCTGGATCGCAGCAGTATCTGGCGGCGGATGAAAGCGTTGTGCGCCAAAGCCGGTGTATCTCCACATAAAGTCTTTCCGCACAACCTGCGTCATCTTTTCGCACGGATCTTTTACAGCATTGAAAAGGACATTGTGCGCCTGGCCGATCTGCTGGGCCATAGCAGTGTCAACACCACCCGGATTTATACCGTGGAAACAGGAGAAGGACACATCAGCCGTTTGGAACGGGTACAACGGGTATTGCTTACATAATGTGGATTATGTCGCAAAGCAACGGAATAATAGGTATTTCATTAAGTTTAGTCTATCACAAATCTATCAACTAATCAATGGTTTTCCCCTTGAAATGCAGCGGCATTTTCAAAAGTGAATAGAACAAACAAGCCGAAAAGTTTCCGTTTCCTTTTCGGCTTATTTTTCATATCCGTTTTCTGCTTTTAATAACTTTTTGCAGGTCAAAGGATGGCGTTCAAAGCATCCGTTTTTGTCTGCTGTGACACATAATCCACATTATGTTACTAAAAGGAGGGGATTGTATGATGCCTACAATTTGGTGCATGAACCTGAAAGATAATCGTGATGAATCAAACAATAGAAACTGGGATGGCGAATTAAAATTTCGCCTTTGCCGTGAAAGATCTATGATAGCAATCGGTTGGTGTGTCCCATATGTTGTGAATACATGGGAAGAATATAAAAAAATTGCAAACGATATAACTTTTTATGGTAAAGGATACGTTACAGCAAGGAACAACTTAGAACGCATAAAAAAGGGCGATCTTGTTTGGATCAAAAATCCCACTACAGAAGATCGATATCTTGTTGAGATTGAAGATGGTCATCCGGGAATATACGGTTCTTTAAAAGAATTTGATACTTGCGCCTATCGAAAGGGGAAATTTTATGCTGTGGACAATAGCCTATTAATAGGTGCTTTGAGCGCTAAGCGTCTACGAGCAAGATATACACTCGAAAGAGTGCATGAATACACAAGAGGTGATACCATAAAAGAAACGATTAAACTTTTTAAAGAATTAAAAATTAAGTAATACATGCCAGGGAGGACTGGAGCGGATGTATGAAGATATACTTAGCGATGCTTATATGGCAACAGTCTGGTTGCTGGAATAACTTAGATTACGAATAAAGGGGGATACGCTTTTCCTAACAGAAGGATTGTTGGCTATCGGATGAGGTACATGAAATTTTGAAAGGATGGGTTTATCATGCAAATGTATGTTATGAATTGCAAAAGTGAAAAGGAAAATTTGTCGGACAATTTAAATAACAAGACAAAATTTGAAATCTGCTTGCAAAACAGTATCATCGGAGTCAGTTCTGAAAGTGATACAGACACTTTAAATGTGTTTAGACGAGTTCAAAAAGGTGATTATATCTGGCTACACACAGACGGCGGATATTATATTGCTCATGTTACAGGTACAATTACAACCGCTGATGAACGCTATAAAGAATATGATATTGAATATTATATCAAATGCAAATACTATTCGGTTGGCGCTGAGATACCATCTGAGATAAGCTTTTGTAAAGATATGTTATTTGCACCTTTAGTTATTAAAGAAATAGAATATTATAAAGGTTTATTTGAATTTACAAAAGAGTTTGTTTCAAAAAACAATAAAAAAACGCGTATACCACGAGCGAAAGAATTCTTTAAGCGTAACAAAAAGAAATTCCTTATCATATTTATTGCTTTATTGGGCGTAATTGCCATATTCTTTTCCGTAAAATGTGTTCAGTACATACAAAATCAGGAGTATATTTCATCATTGACAGAAGAATTGAAGGGAAAAACATATATATATTACGAAGATTCAAAGTATTTTTGGGAATATTGTGTATTGGAATTTGGCGATGCTCAAAAGCAGAGATCTTATAGCATTAGGCCACTATATGACGACCAGTTTGTTGACATTAGAACTATTCGTGCTAATGTTGGAAATTGGAAGGAGACAGTTTTCAAAGTTGACTTTTTCAGTGGCGACATTCGATTGGGTTATCAAATATTTCATTATGACAAAGCTGCTGATACCATAACTGTAGGCAACGATAAATTTGTATTAGTGTCAGAGAATAATGGTAAGCTTATCAGAGAAATGTATAAATTTTTGCTTGCGTATGAATCGAGCGATGTTCATGATGAAACCGATCCAAACCAACAAACAATCGAAATAATAGAGGGTTATGGGCTGTTTGACCCTAAAGAAATTCAAGCAGAAGTATATCTTGACAAAGCGATTGACAATCTTAAAGGACAAACAACGTATGGCTTTTCGGTCGTTGATGTACTCAATCGTGTCGCTAAAAATGTAACATTTGATGGTTTTGAATACAATGAGGAGGAGCGTAGCTATATTTATACTTATACATGCGATTATGCACCTAACAAAGTGGATCTTCCAAACTATTATGTGAGCGGTAAACTTTTGATTGTCTATAATATTGACCGCAGTCAGGCAAGCCTATCCGGCTCAGTGGCAAGTGCAGTAAATACATATGTGGCATTAAAGAGAGTTTCCTAAAGAAAAGTCAATAGGCCCGAATGACTATAATAAAATTGGAGGGTGGCTATTATGAAAAAAGTCAAGATAGCGGTATGGATTGCATCAGCGATCGTAATGTTATGCTCGTTATGTTCTTGCGGGCCAAGCGATACGCCATCGGTATCTACAGTAAAAACCGGGGCGGATCATTGGGAGGGTTCATCAACCGCCGCAACTGAAAAAGATATTTCTGAACCAGAAAATCAATATGTGCCGGGAATCGTTACCCCTACATTTTATTCAAGCGAGTGGTTAAATTTATACTTTGATATCCCTCTGGATTTTCAATGTACGCAACAAGAACTGGATGAAACACGGAGGATTGATAGAAACTATGAAGAATCCTGTGACAAAAATTCGCTGTATTTTTCACACACAGAATTGCCAATATATGATAATTTGGAAAAAGCTTCAATCGCGATATACATCTACCCGAATGGACCGGCAATAGATGACTTGGAAGAAAGAACTTTTAATGAAGTAACCGGCGTATTGAAAGAATATGGCTTTGAATTTTCACATGAAGGCCCTATAAGTTACACCGTTGCCAATCAACCATATACACTCTATAAAAAACATATAAATGCGGATCATGTTGTCAAATTGTCTCATGCCAAATCGAGTATATCGTGGAGTCTTTATCATGTACAAGATAATAAAACAGTTCAAATTACATTATATGGTTTCTCCACGGAACCTGAGATAGAAAGAATCGTTTCAAGCTTTACTCCATTAAAAAATGCTACGAACACATCTAAAAACGATAATGGTAATGAGAACGGCAGTAGCAATAATGTGAGCAGTGGCGATAAACACACAAGCGGAAATACGGATAACCATGTCAATCCAAACACATCCCCCTGTGCAAACGGGCATAAATGGATCGATGCAACTTGTAGTTCTCCGGCAACGTGTTCCGTTTGCGGAAAAACCTCCGGGCAGCCGCTTGGACACGATCTATATATAACCAAGTGTACGAGATGCGATTATACTGATTTCAGCCGCTTGGCAAAATCTTATAGTGATGGAGCAGTAGCCGCATATGATTCAAAAACAGGTGAGGATTATACGGTAACGAATGTAAAACTTAGTGATTCAGGAATATTTAGTTTTCATTTCAATGGCAAGCAGTATTCTTTGTCTGTTGTTCAAACGAATAAAAAAGAAGGAACCTCAGATTTAGTGGTTTTTGATTGTTACTTGGATGGAAAGAGAGAACCAGATGCAACATTTTATATAGCACCTGACTACTTGAATCCCAGGTTAGAGTGGAAGCATTTAGATGGCTGCGATTTATATATTTATGTTGATGTATGATTTCGTCCAAAGGTATTGCTTTTTTGAGCTATATATTCAATATCTGTGAAAAGCAAAAATAACAGAAAACAGACAGGCTCCATATAGCTAAAAATGCCTTTACATCGGGCAGATCTGGCCCGATGTTTCCGGCCTCCCCCTTTTGATATATCGTATAAAGGAGGCTGTATTGTACATGTTGTGCCATACAAGACCGCCGGACTCATCTGCAAGTTTACAATAGAACCTATTTTCCATGCGTCCGTATGGCTTTATGCTGTGCGGGCGCTTTTGTTTTCTTTGACTTCGGGCCAAGTTGGCCCGAAGTACCCCGCTGTCGATCCCCGCCACGCTCCATTCGGTTTTTGCACTCACCCAAACATCGAATGGAGGAAATCAAAATGAAAACGATCAATCTGCGGGACTACTATCCCTTTTATACACAGGATACCTTTCTTGAAGTCCCGGACGAAGTAGCGGCCTCTCTGGCCGAGGCCGAGCGGATAGAGCGGAATTATATATGCCGCCTGTATTACCACAAAGCGCAGTATTCCCTCGATGCAGAGGATGGGATTGAAGCATCGGCAGTCGAGTGCCACGGATTTTCCCCGGAGATAGTGCTCGATCTCATGGAGCGGCACTGTCGTCTGTGTCATGCCTTGAACAAACTGCCGGAGATTCAAGGCCGCCGGGTGGAGGCACATTACCTGCTGGGCCAGAGCCAAAAGGAAATTGCCAAAGCCGAGGGAGTTACAAAAGGCTCTGTCAGCGAAAGTATAAAGAAAGGTCTGGCCGCTATGCGAAAATATCTGGAAGAAAATTAAGCGGCGGTGCCAAACTTTACCCTCCAAAACCATATGGTATATGAGAGGAGCTTTTCCCTCTCTTAAATATATACCGGGCAAGGGATGAACACGCCGGGAATTTATCTGTCCCACGACAGCTCAAACATGTACGGCGTGTTTCCCCCCCAGAACATCGGATTAAAGGGTGCCCCGCAAAACCTGTTTTGTGGGGAGAGGAGGCGCAGCGAAACGGGGCGCACTTCGGGTCAAGTTGGCCCGAAGTCGCCGAGTGGAGCTTGCGCTGACGAGGCCCGATGTTCTGGCAAGGAGGACGGGTGGTGCTTCGGCGCTGCCCGTTTTCCTTTTCCCCCGGCAACTGAATTGTAAAGGAGTAATCAATATGTCGAATACTACGATCCAACCCCATACCTATCGTGTAGGAAATACGACCTTTATTGTTACCCCCGTATATGCGATGGACAAAGGCGAGTCGCTAATTTCCATATTGCTAAAGCTCATGAAATCGGACTTGGACAAGATTTGAGCGGCCTCGACATCCTTAACAATAGCAGCCGAGTGAGGTATAATAATTACAGAAATACTACTCACTTGGCTGTCGGGAAGGAGGCTGCTTTGAAACAGTCAAGTAAAAACATCTATGCCAACGACACTGCGGCGCTGCTCTTGCGTATTTCCCGTGATGACGGTGAGGACGGCGAGAGCAACAGCATACAAAACCAAGAGTTAATATGTAAAGGGTGGTTTCTGCCATCTAATACATATGACTGCGGCTCATTTGTGGTGAATTGAAAAGCAGTTGTAAGAAAGGAGTTAAAAAGCCTTATAACCGCTGGAAATCAACACAAAAGGAGCTGGACTTTATGAAATCTATCTTTGAAGAAATGGGCGGTACATACCGTCAAGTGAGCGATTATCTTATCCCTAACCTCGTTCCTTCAGATGCTGGAAACTATCGGATCGGCAAATATGGGCGTATGCGCCGCAGCTATCTGAAAGAGCACCGTAAAATCCTCTACAACAACTATGTGCTGGAGGGAACGCTGTTCAAGCATCTGTCTGAGATTGACCAAGCCTGCAACGAGCGCATGGAAAACATCGTTTCCGCTATGGCAAAGCAGGAAGATGTGACCGAAGCACTCAAAGCGGCTGACCAAATGGAATGGGTACGCCGTATGAACAGTATCCGCAACCGTGCGGAGGAAATCATTTTGACTGAAATTGTATATGCTTAATCGAATGCCCGTTATCGGCTATGTGACTGATAACGGGCATAAACTTTACTTATGCGGTTCGATAAAACGATATTTGCCTTTTCCATATCCTTTTACCGGTACGATTAAGCTTGCGGCTTTCAGTTTGCTGATAAGATTGCCGGCAGCGGTAACGGAATCTCCTGTAATAGAGGAAATGTCGGAACGACCAAAGATACCGTCAGTTCCTATGTTTTTATAAACCTCTTTTGCTTTCTTAATTGTAGCCTGGCTTGCGTTTAACCCATCAATCGCAGCCTCAATCGCAACATAGTCAGCGGTAATCGCAACGCTTTCATCCTCAATCGTAACATTAGCCGAGTTTGTTGTTGTGCCATAATTCAAGTTATACAGTGTGACTTGGAATGAGGTAACATCGGAATAGAACTCCGGTTCCAGCTCTTTACGATAGTTATGAGCAGCATGGTAAGATTCCGTAATCTTCTTAAAGCCGCTTCCTTGACGCTCCATATAACCCAACCGTCCGAAAATATCGGCGAGAACGGGATTGCGGCGAGTGGAGGAAATATTGGATATATCTCTTTCCTGTATCCGTGTTCCATCAGCCATGCCGCCGGGAGAATAGATTGTAAGACGGTCATCATATATGTCAATATGAACTTCGCTGCCTAAAATAAGGTAATCACGATGGATCAAAGCGTTGACAAGGGCTTCAAAAACACTTCGTTCGCAGTAGTCCGGCATTTCAATACGAGAGTTTGCTGTTTTCTTCCAACGAGTTTTCATGTTCCGTTTTACAAAGCTGACACCTTCATTGAGCAGGATAATTAAGCTGCCGGAATATTCTGCACTGTCGAGAGCATCCACCATACCGCCGCTTTTATCCAAACCATTCCAGCGTGTACAGAACAGTCGGGAATGTCTGATTGGAGAATCATCTGCCAACAAAGCACCTGCATTTGTCAGTTTTCCGTATTCATTTCTTATATCGAAGGAATCAAACAGTTTATCTTCCATGCTATTACCAGTCCAGACCTTGTATCTCTCTCGTAGCTTGGAAAAAGCGTAGTCTTTGAAATCATATTCAGAGTTTAGAGTGTCATAGGTTCGGTTCATGCCTTTCAATATGAGCTGATTCAGGGCGAAACTTGGAGCAATCACACTCTCATTTCCGATGCGGATATATGCCTCCATAACACCATCTGCTTTGTAGTAGTAAGGCGTAGAGTATCCAGAGGAGACTGTCAGTATCAGAATATTTTTACCATCCTCTCGTTCCGGCACAAGAATGAAGTTGGGATATGGCGTGATACGCTCTTTAATCAGGCGACTGATTGCCTCCGCATCTGCCTGTGCGTCCGTCAAACCAACCACATTTCGGTTATCATCAATGCCAAAAAGCAGAGTACCACCGATACCATTTGCAAAGGCGCTGACACTTTTTAGCCAGCTTTTCGGCTTCTTTATTTCCAGAGCAACCTTGAAATCACATTCTGTTGCTTCTGCAATCCATTTATCAATCATCGTCTTGTGCCTCCCTATCAGAACTGTTCTTTCTCGCTCTGCTCTTATACACATTATGCTTGTTCTTGCACTGCGGGCTGCAAAATACAGCACTTGGTCTGCTTGCGACAAAAGCTTTGGTACAATGCCTGCAAAGCTTAATCGGGTTTTCGCTGTCTGTCAGCATAAAACTGAACATCATCTGTACGCCCAGCAGCAGGGAATGAAAATCCCAAACGATGGTCGGCTTATCCAAAAGAGCTATATGATAGGTTGGAGCGATGCCGCCAAAAGCTGCCATGCTCTGCTGCATCATCTGCCGGGTTTCATCGTTCAGCGTATCATAATCCTCATAATAAAGGAAACTGTTGATATAGGTAAACGCCCAGTCAATGAACTGCTGTTTCATCCATTCATATCGCTCCGCATATTCCCGCTGAAAGCTCATGTTGACAGCCATCGGCTTGTCTGTCATGGTCAAAGCCAGTGCCATCATAACACGGTCATTCTGAATGTTCCACATGGACTCGATCCCACGCTTGATCACATCCAGTTTGTCGAATGGAAAGAACAGTGCAAGATATTTTTCAGTGGACATAGTTTCTTCTTTGATGAAGTGATTTTTCGGCAGGTACACCGCCTCATATTCCATAAAGTTTGGTGTGGTAGGCAGCGCAGTCATCAGTCCAAACAAGCCGTATTTCACCGCAAATTGCTGGATAGCCTTCTGAATTTCAGCATCCGGCTTTTTGCTCATACCCATGCGTCCTATGTTGATGGCATCCAATACAATTTTCTGATACTCTGCCAGTGGATCATAAATACTCGGTTGCGCCGTCTTGGTTGGCGTGAGATACAGAGTTCCGTCCTCTGCCGCCCTCCATTCATATTCACTATATCGCACCCAGTTAGAACTGGTGCGTTCAAAAAGGTTCTTCATAATATAAAACCCTCCGTCATGTATTGTAACCTAAATAATTTCAATTTATATTACCGATTATACTATTTCTTTTCTTCAGAATCAATCTCCGTCATATTTTCTTCTAAAAAATCTTTCTCCAATAAGGTCATTGGCTGCTGCTTTTCTGCCTTATCCCAAAGTGCAGGAAGCAGCTTTTTTCGTATCTTTTTGAGCATTGTGCCACGCACCTTGCGGATGTTCCGATCGCTTTGATTCCGTATTTTAGCGATCCTTGTTGAGCTAAACAACCGGACAGCGCAGAGAAAGAGCAGCTCCTTGTGTTCCTCATTCAATTCCCAGAGAATTTTGGATAGGTATTCTTCCGTTACCAGTTCATGGATGTCGTAAGGACAGTAGAAAATGGCGTCAATAAAATCTCCCTTTCGGAGCTGCTTTTCCAGTACATCGTTCAGCGTATCAGGGAAAAAGAGTTCATTTGCGGATGCCCCGTAATCAAGAGGAACATCATCACCGCTGCGGCTGAGTTCGTGATAGCGTTCCCTTCGCTCCCGATTAGCGTCCAGCCTATCCCACCATGCGATCACATTTTCAAACTCCCGCTGTGTTCTGGCGGAATCCTCCAATCGTGCAAGGGCTTCTGCCCGCAGTTCTCGTTTGAGTTTCTTATGCTCTGGTTCTTCCTCGTCGGTACCATCCTCAAAGGGATGTTCCTCGGCGTCGGCTTCCAGTTCTTCGATGAGCTGTTCTTCTTTTGCGATCTGCCACAGGGCTTGTTCGGATAATTCGGTTTCTTCCCTATCCGTATCACTGTCAGCAAGAACAACTTGGTTCTTCCGCTTCCTTCGCTTCTTTTCGGGAAGATCGTCAGCGGCTTCTTCCTCATCGTCCCAAAGGGCATTTTCATCTTCTTCGTCATCGACTATGTAATCGGAGTCGTCCGTTTCATATTCATCTTCATAGTCAGTATCTTCTTCATAAATGCCGTCATGTTCATATCGTTCGGGATCGTCGAACACCGCAGACACCTCCCTTCAAAAATATTTTTGAAAATTTCTTGGATTCTCCGTAAAAACAGTTCCGCTAAGTACCCTGTATTTCTCCTATAAGTGAGGAGGTAATCTATTTTGTCTATTATCAGATTACTTTCGACACTGAATGAAAGGAGGAAACCGTCTATGTCAAACAATTATCGTGAGCTGACGGGCAGGGAGAAGCAGCGGATCAAAAAGCTGGTTATTTCTCTCTGCGCCAACTACGACAAAGAGTACGGCTGCCTGCCATTGGACTGTGACTGTCCAATGTTGGGGATCTGCTTTACCAACAGCGCACTATGCAGATATTTCCGCAAGTCTGTCCTGCCGGAAGATGCAGGGTTGGAAGCCGTATTCACGCAAACACCGACCACTCATTGCAAACAATGCGGTAAGCCGTTCCCAACTGACGGAAAACGGGTGTACTGCTCACAGCGCTGTGCCGAAGAAGCTCGCCGTAAGCAGACCGCAGCACGGGTGCGTAAGTATCGGGAAAAACAGCAACAGATGTAACGCTTTTGCCCTCGAAAAGCCTTGTACCGCAAGGCTTTTTTGAGGGCATTTCTGCATTGGCAGGGTGTTAATACCTTTTGCTCAATTTTAACCATGCAAATGGTTACACCATGCCGGAACTAAACCTATTATACGAAAAAACAATGAACATTTCAACATGGAGGTAACTGCCTATGGCAAAAAATGAGAACAGTAATTTTTCTTATATGACTCGCCGCATTGGCGGCACCACCTATAAAGTTAAAGTAGTATTCAGCGATACAGAGAAAGAAACAATGGAGGATAAAATTTTACGGATGATTCGCAATGAAACGGTTACAACTGGCGGAACTTGTGGTATAATAGATTCACCACAAATGAGCCGACAGTCTGAAAGGAGCGCATCATGAGCGTAAAACAGACTGAAGGAAAAATCACAGCTTTATATGAAAGGCTGTCCCGTGATGATGACCAGACTGGTGATAGCAACAGTATTGTCAATCAGAAAAAATACCTCGAAAGCTATGCCCATCAGAAAGGTTATACGAACTGTCAGCACTATACCGATGACGGTTGGAGTGGAGGAAATTTTGAGCGTCCCGCTTGGAAACAGCTTATTGCAGACATTGAAGCAGGCAAAGTTGCTCATGTCATTGTAAAAGATATGAGCAGGGCGGGGCGTGACTATCTGCAAACAGGCTTTTACACGGAGGTATTCTTCCGTCAGCATCATGTTCACTTTGTGGCGATTGCCAACAGCGTGGACAGCGACGATCAGAACAGCAATGAGTTTGCCCCGTTCCTCAACATTATGAACGAGTGGTATCTTCGTGATTTGAGCCGCAAGCAGAAAACAGCGATCCGTGTGAAAGGCGAATCCGGCAAGCCTACTACCAACTGTGCCATTTATGGCTACAAGAAAATGCCGGGAGATAAGTACAGTTGGTATATCGACGAGGAAGCCGCTGCGGTTGTCCGCCGTATTTTCCGGCTGACCATAGAGGGAAACGGTCCTTATGACATCGCCCATATCCTCTATGACGATAAGGTGGAAACTCCTGCGGTCTACGCCGCAAAGCAGGGGCGTGGCGTTTGGAAAAGCAAAGAGGAATTTCCCAACCCTTATAACTGGAGTGGTTATATCGTTGGTCAGATTCTCTCCAAGCCCGAATATATGGGGCATACGGTCAACTTCCGTTCTCACAAGCAGTCCTACAAGGACAAAAATCCGGTTATGAATCCGCAGGAGGATTGGCTAATTTTTGAGAACACCCACGAAGCGATTGTAGATAAGGAAATGTGGGAGCTTGCACAGAAACTGCGAAAGACACCGAGACGCCACGATACACTTGGCGAAGCCAATCCGCTGACTGGACTTCTGTTCTGCTCTGACTGCGGAGCGAAAATGACCAATCACCGTTCCAAAGGCGGTACGGAGAACAATCCCTATCCCTCTGATTTTTACGATTGCTCCGCCTACACGCTGGCACATCAAAAGCGCACTCATGCTTGCAGCGGTCACTATATTCGGACAAAAGCGGTCAGAGAGCTTGTTTTGGAAACCATCCGAACAGCCAGCACCTTTGCCATCGCCGATCAGGATGAGTTTATGAAAAAGGTGCGTTCTGCTTCTCAAATCAGACAAGCGGAAGTCGCAAAGGATACCAAACGCAAGTTGAACAAAGACCGTAGGCGTATTGCCGAGCTTGATACCATTATCAAAAAGCTCTACGAATCTTTTGCCATTGGGCGTATTACCGATGAACGCTTTGATACTCTGCTTGCAGAATACGAAGCGGAGCAGAAAACTCTTGTCACATCTGTATCGGATGCAGAATCGCATCTGTCCTCTTTTGAGGAAGATACTGACCGTGCGGCGCAGTTCCTTTCACTGGCAAAGAAGTACACCGACTTTTCCGAACTGACTACTCCAATGATCAATGAGTTTATTGAAAAAATCATTGTCCACGCCCCGGAAAAGATTGACGGGGATCGGGTGCAGGAGGTTGAGATTTATCTGAAATTTATCGGACGGTTTGAACTGCCCGAACCGGAGCTGACACCGGAGGAGATTAAGCGGCAGGAACAGCTTCGCAGACACCGCATCAAGAGCCGGGAACGCTACCAAAAAATCAAGGCTGGTGAACACGCAGTTGGTCAGCCATTTC
>ERZ826051.2415-NODE-2415-length-14551-cov-9.846578_pt1 | contig 14551 bp, 10 predicted proteins | sample MGYA00519928_ERZ826051 | MGnify/ENA primary metagenome ERZ826051 (study PRJEB31778, sample SAMEA3449219) | human gut metagenome | biome: human gut; feature: human-associated habitat; material: faeces | place: United Kingdom | collected 2010/2012 ...
CCGTCATGCTCGGCATGTCGCGGGCCATCGGCGAAACCATGGTCGTGCTTATGGTTGCCGGGGGCGCGGCCATCATACCGCTCTCGATTTTCGATCCCGTGCGCCCCATGCCCGCTTCCATCGCCGCTGAAATGGCGGAAGCGCCTTTCCGTGGCGATCACTACTTCGCCTTGTTCGCCACGGGCATCGTGCTGTTCCTGTTCACGCTCCTGTTCAACATGCTGGCTTTCCGCATCGCGGAAAAACACAAGCAAACCGGGTCCTCCGGCCTGTAGGGATATGCCATGACGACGATCACCTTTCACAGCGACAATACGTCGCGCCAGCGTCGGGAGGCAATGATGTTCGGCCTGCTGCGCGTGGCGGCCGGCATCAATATTCTGGCTCTGGTCGGCGTGTGCGTGTTCCTGCTCTGGAACGGGAGCCCGGCGATAAGCTGGGAGTTCCTGACCGAGGTGGTGGGGCTGGAGCCTGACCGGCTGTACCCCTCCATCTATCTGAACGACGACGAGGCCTTCGACATCTGGAACAAGGAGGTAGGCATCCCCGCCGAGCGCATCTTCCGCTTCGGCAAGGAGGACAACTTCTGGGAGCACGGCTCCGGTCCCTGCGGCCCCTGCTCTGAGATCTACTTTGACCGCGGCCCCGAGTACGGCTGCGGCAAGCCGACCTGCGGCGTGGGCTGTGACTGCGACCGCTATATGGAAATCTGGAACCTGGTGTTCAGCCAGTTCGATGCCGACGGCAAGGGCCACTACGAGCGTCTGGCACGCCCCAACATCGATACCGGCATGGGCCTGGAGCGTCTGGCCTGCGTGATGCAGGGCGTGGGCAACCTGTTTGAGGTGGATACCGTTCAGAGCGTGCTGCACCATGTGGAGCACATTGCCGGTAAGACCTACGGTGAGAACGCCAAGGATGACATCTCCATCCGTGTCATCACTGACCACATCCGCAGCTGCACCTTCATGGTGTCTGACGGCATCCTGCCCTCCAACGAGGGCCGCGGCTACATTCTGCGCCGCCTGCTCCGCCGCGCTGCCCGCCATGGCCGGATGCTGGGCATCTCCCGCCCCTTCCTGGTGGAGCTGGTGGAGACGGTCATCCAGTCCAGCGAGAGCGCTTACCCCGAGCTGCGTGAGCACGATGCCTATATCAAGAAGGTCATCGGCACCGAGGAGGCAAACTTTGCCCGCACCATCGATGCCGGTATGAACATCCTGAACAACATGATCGACGGCCTGGAAAAGGCACACCAGCACCTGCTCAAGGGTCTGGACGTGTTCAAGCTGAACGATACCTTCGGCTTCCCCCTCGATCTGACCAAGGAGATCGCTGCCGAGCAGGGCATTGAGATCGACGAGGACGGCTTCCATGCTGAGATGAAGAAGCAGAAGGAGCGCGCCCGTGCCGAGCGCCTGAAGAAGAACATCTCCGGCTGGAGCGAGGACCTGTTCGGCGGCCTGACCGTTGAGCCCACTGTCTTTACCGGCTATGAGACCCTGAACGACACCGGCGTTGTGGTTGCCCTGAGCGACGAGGAGACCCTGACCGATGCCATTGCCACCGATGAGGAGGCAAAGGACGGCGTGCTGGTGGTTCTGGACAAGACCCCGTTCTACGCTGAGATGGGTGGTCAGGTGGCGGACAACGGCCTGCTGACCGGCCCCGAGTGCAGCCTGCGTGTGCTGGACGTGAAAAAGACCCCCAAGGGCTACTACGTCCACACCTGCGTGCTGGAGAGCGGCATCGTCAAGGTGGGCGACCACCTGAACGCTCAGGTGGACAAGGAATACCGGATGTCCGTCTGCCGCAACCACACCGCGACCCATCTGCTGCAGGCTGCCCTGCGTGAGGTCCTGGGCGACCATGTCCATCAGGCAGGCTCCTATCAGGATGCGGAGATCACCCACTTCGACTTCACCCACTTCAGCGCCGTCACGCCTGAGGAGCTGGCCCGGGTGCAGAAGATCGTCAACGATAAGATCTACGAGTCGATGAACGTCACCGTCAAGGAGATGCCCATCGAGGAGGCCAAGAAGCTGGGCGCAATGGCCCTCTTCGGCGAGAAGTACGGCAAGGTCGTCCGCGTTGTGAACATCGAGGGCTGGTCCACCGAGTTCTGCGGCGGCACCCACGTCAAGAACACCGCCCAGATTGGCGGCTTCAAGATCGTCAGCGAATCCTCTGTTGCCGCCGGTATCCGCCGCATCGAGGCTGTCACCGGCCGCAACCTGCTCGTCCGTGCAAATCTGCAGGAGGCAATGCTGCACACCGTGGCCAACACCCTGAAGGCCAACAACATCACCTCTCTGCCCATCCGTGCCGAGGCCGTCATGGCCGAGAACAAGGCCATGAGCAAGGAGCTGGAGGAGATCAAGGCCAAGGTCGCCGCCTCCAAGGTGAGCAGCCTGTTCGACAATGCCGAGGAAGTGAGCGGCGTGAAGATCGCTTCCGCCTACTTCACCGGCACCACCGGCGAAACCCTGCGCGGCATGTGCGACAGCATCCGCGACAAGGCTGTCAACCCTGTGGTCGCTGTTCTGGTGGGCAAGGCTGAGGATAAGGTCACCATGGCTGTCACCGTGAACAAGCTGGCACAGGAAAAGGGTCTCAAGGCTGGCGTCCTGGTCAAGGAGATCAGTGCCATCGCAGGCGGCAAGGGCGGCGGCAAGCCCGACTTTGCAATGGCCGGCCTGAAGGACGAGACCAAGATCGACGAGGCTCTGGCCGCAGTCAAGGGCATCGTTGAGAAGCAGCTGGGCTGAGTGAAAGGAGCAATTCCCATGGAAGATTGTCTGTTTTGCATGATCGCCGAGGGCAAGATCCCCTCTAAAAAGCTGTATGAGGACGATCAGGTCGTGGCGTTCTACGATATCAACCCGCAGGCCAAGGTACACTTTCTTGTTGTGCCCAAAAAGCACATCCAGAGTGCCGCTGCCCTGACGGAGGAGGACGGTGCCCTGCTGGGCCATATCTTTGCCGTGATCGCCAAGCTGGCCAAAGAGGTTGGCCTGGACAACGGCTACCGCGTGATCTCCAATGTCGGCGAGGATGCCGGCCAGACCGTGAAGCACCTGCATTTCCATGTGCTGGGCGGCGAGAAGCTGCCTGTCTGAGCCGCACATAAAAATAACGGATCGAACAAAAGGAAGGGAATTGTTATGGCAAAGACCTATACCCTGAATGTTGCGGGCCTGACCCGTGAACTGACCATCTGCAAGGTGAACGACCACATGGACATTGCGGCCTTCATCATGCTGGGCGATGCAGAGCTGACCGTGGCTGCTGCCACCGAGCTGCTGAAAAAGTGCCCCGAGTTTGATATCCTGCTGACCGCTGAGGCCAAGGGCATCCCTCTGGCACACGAGATGAGCCGCCAGAGCGGCAAGCCCTACATCTGCGCACGTAAGGGCGAAAAGCTCTATATGGCCGACCCTGTCGTGGTGGAGGATCAATCCATCACCACCGCAGGCAAGCAGAAGCTGGTCATCGACCGCAAGGAGCTGGACAAGATGAGCGGCAAGCGTGTGCTTGTGGTGGATGATGTCATCTCCACCGGCGGCTCCCTGAAGGCGCTGGACGCACTGGCAGAGAAGACCCAGTGCACCATCGTGGGCCAGGCCGCTGTTCTGGCCGAGGGCGATGCAGCCGAGCGCAAGGATATCATCTTCCTTGAGCCGCTGCCCCTGTTCTTCCACTAAGTAAGATGCGCCGCCCGCTCTGTGTTTTCTGCGCAGGAACGCTGGGGCTGGAGTTGGTGTGCGCCTTTTTGCCGCAAACGGGACGTTTTGTGCCGTTTGCGGCATTTTTTATTGCCGGTCTGCTGTGGGCGCTGGCGGGCCGTTTGCGCAAAAGTCCGGCCTGGGGCTATGGCATCTGCCTGATTCTGGGGGCAGTGCTGGGCCTTGTGCTGACCGGCTCCACGCAGGCAAAATGGGAAAAGCTCCAGACTGCTTACGATGGCCGCAGTGTCCTGCTGGAGGCGGAGGTGGAGAGCACCTCCTCTTCCTATTCCCCCGGCAGGGTGCGGGCGGTCCTGCGGGTGGAAACGGTGGATCGGGAGGCGGCCTCCCTCCGGGTGGAGTGCGCCAGCCTGCCCACCTGCAGCCCCGGCGACCGGGTCAAGGGCCGCTTTGCGCTGGAAATGCCCGATGACACCTCCCGCCTGAATGCCCTGGCCGATGGCATTGCCCTGAACGCTGCTTATGAGAAAGGCTTTGCGCTGCTGGGGAAGAGCACCTCCTTCCGCGCCCGGACGGCCCGGCTCCAGAAGCGGCTGAGCGCCGCCCTGCGGCAGGGGATGGCCTCCGGCCCGGCGGGCGTGCTGGCCGCCATGGTTACAGGCGACCGCACTCATCTCTCCAAGGAACTGCGCACGGCCTACCGGGGCTCGGGGCTTTCCCATGTGCTGGTGGTCAGCGGAATGCACGTTTCGATCCTGTGCGGCGATGTGCTGGGCAGGCTGCTGCCCAACCGCAAAAAGCGACTGCGCGGCTATACCAGCCGCCGGGTCAGGGCGCTGTTCAGCGCTGTGATGGCATTGCTGCTGGTGGGCGTGACGGGTTTTACGCCCTCTGTTCTGCGCGCGGCGGGGGCCGTCTGGCTCAGTGCGCTGGGGGTCTGGATCTCCGGCCCGCCGGATGCCCTGACCTCGCTGGGCGTGGCCGGTGTTCTGATGACGGCGGGCAACAGCTGCGCCGTCTGTGACGTGGGCTTTCAGCTCTCCTTTGCGGCGGTGGTGGGCACCCTGGCCGGTGGGGCCGTGGTGCGCCGCAGTCAGGAAGTCTGGGAAAAACAGCGGGCAAAGAAAAAGCGCCCCCGCCTCCGGTTCTGGAAGCGGAAAGCGCTTGGGCTTGCGGGAAGTCTGTGGGAAACGGTCTGCATCTCGGCCTGCGCCTCCATGGCCACCTTCCCGGTGCTGGTGCTGCGGGGGATGAGCACCAGCCTGTACGCGCTGGTGTCCGGCGCGGCGGTGCTCTGGCTGGTGGAACCCATCCTGCTCACCGGTCTGGGGGCGGCCCTGCTGGGGCTGGTGCCTGCATTGGCCCCGGCCCAGCGGGTGTGCTCGTGCTGCGCGGAATTTCTGGCAGAGGTGCTGGACCGCTGGGCGCTCTGGGTGTCCGGCTGGCCCGGGGCACAGATCTGGTTCGACACCGCCTATGCCGCTGTGGTCTGCCTGCTGCTGGCCGGGCTCTGCTGGCTGGCGTTCCATAACAGGGTGCGCCTGCGGGTGGCCTTGCCTGCCCTTCTGCTGACGGCGGGGCTTGCCGTTTTCACCGGCAATGCCCTGAGCAGGGATGTTGTCCGGGTGGAGCTGGTGGGCAGCCGGAATGCCCCGGCGGTGGTCATCAGCCGGAACGAGAGCGCCGTCATCCTCTTCCGCGGCGGTGATGTGACCCGAAGCGCCGTGGAGACCACGCTGGAGCGCCGGAATATCCGCACGGTGGAGTGCCTGATCGACCTGCGGCTCAGGCCCCAGAGCGCCCAGCGGATGGGGGCAGAACAACGCATTGCCGTTGAACGGATGGCGCTCTATGCCACCCGCCGTGTCCGCTGCGGCCCGGCAGAGGTGGAGGTGCTCCGCACCCGGAACGGCTGTGTGGCCCGCATCCACGCCGCCGGGCAGACCTTTGTCACCCTGAGCGGCAGTGCTGCGCTTGCGGCCCCTGTGCAGGCGGATTACCTGCTGGCCTCGCCTGCCCGGCCGGACTGCGTGAAGTATGAAGCGATCCTGAGCCTGAGCAGCGATTATCGGTGGATGCCGGAGGCTCTTTCTTCGGGGCAGCACTGCCACAGTTTTTCAAGGGCAGAGTAGGCTTTGAGAGAAAAAATTGGCTTTTTGTCAAGAGCTGTTATATAATAGGAGATATCAAAGTAAAATCCGGAAAGGAATCAAGAAATTTATGGGCATCGTAGTCATCGGCGCAGTGTTTGTGGACATCAAGGGATATCCGCTTTCCACCTATATCCCCGGCGGGCGCAACGCGGGCAGAATGGAGCAGGTCCACGGCGGCGTGAGCCGCAACGTGGCAGAGGATATCGCCAACGTGGAGCTCCGGCCCACCTTCGTGAGCCTTGTCGATGACAGCGGCATGGGTCAGGATGTCATTGACAAGCTGGAGAACCACAAGGTCAACACCCGGTTCATCAAAAAGGTACCGGACGGCATGGGTACCTGGCTGGCCATCTTTGACAACCGGGGTGATGTAACTGCCGCCATCTCCAAGCGGCCGGATACCACGCCGCTCATCGGCTTGCTGGCCGAGCAGGGGGATGAGATCTTTGCCGACTGCGACAGCATCGCGCTGGAGCTGGACCTTGAAAAGGAGACGGTCAAGCAGACCCTGAAATACGCCAAGAAGTATGGTAAAAAGGTGTATGCGGCCGTTTCCAACATGAGCATCGCCATGGAGCGCCGGGACTTTTTGCAGCAGATCGATTGCTTTGTCTGCAACCAGCAGGAGGCTGGGCTGCTCTTCTCGGACAATTACGACCATCTCGAGCCTGAGGAGATGTGCAGGGTGCTGGCGGGCAATGTGCACAGCGCCAACATCCCCTGCATGGTGGTGACCATGGGCGGCAAGGGGGCTGTGTTTGCCCGCGCCAACGGCGAGTGCGGCATCGTGCCCGCCAAAAAGGTGGATGTCATCGACACCACCGGTGCGGGGGATGCCTTCTTTGCCGGAACCGTCATCGGCCTGACCTACGGCAAGACTCTGGCTGAATCCTGCGAGATCGGCAGCCGCCTGGCCGCCTCGGTCATCTGCATCACAGAAAATGTCTGCCCCCGCTTCCGCCCCCTTGAGTTCGGGCTGGATATCCCGGTGGTGGATTGAGAGAACAAGTAAAAAGGGACGGCGTGTGCTCCACGCCGTCCCTTTTGTGGTGTCAGGAAAATGGATGGTCTTCAGCCCTGCTTTTTCTCCTTCCGGTTCAGGTACAGGAAGAAGCAGACATTCAGCAGCACACCCACCGCTGTGGAGGTGGGGGCGGCCAGGCCGATCATGGTCAGGCTGGCGTTGGGCTGGATGCTCATAATGTAGGCCATGGGCAGGCGGACGAGCAGGGTCTGGAACAGGCCCTGCGCCATGACGAAAACGGTCTTGCCGCTGCCGTTGAAATAGCCGATCATGCTGAACAGGATCGCGGTGAGGATGGTCTCCAGCGCAAAGCCCTTGAGGTAGGCATAGCCGTTGGCGATCACAGGTGCATCCGTGGTGAAGAAGCTGCAGAGCAGGTCGCCCTTGCACAAGACCAGCGCAAAGACGAACAGGCCAAAGAACAGACCGATGCCGATGCCGGTGCGCAGGGTCTGCCGGGCGCGCTGATGCTTGCCTGCGCCGATGTTCTGGGAGATGAAGGAAGCCATGGACTGCATCAGGGCGCTGGGGATCAGCATGGCGAAATTGACGATCTTGCAGGCCACGCCGTAGCCGGAGGAAGCCTCCAGACCCAGGCGGTTGACAAAGGCACAGAGGGCCAGAAAAGAGAGCTGGGTCAAAAACTCCTGCAGCGCCAGCGGCAGGCCGATGGCCAGAAACTTTTTGCACTGGAAGTTCAGCCGGAAGTCCGCCTTTTTGATGGAAAAGGGCAGAGATTTTTTCAGCAGCATGACAACAGCGCAGACCACGCTGACAGCCTGTGCGGCCACGGTGGCAATGGCGGCACCGACAGCATCCAGATGGAACCCGGCCACCAGGACCAGGTCGCCGACGATGTTGACCACGCAGGCCACCAGCACAAAGATCAGGGGAGATCGGCTGTCACCCAGGCCGCGGAAGAGGGCCGAGAGCATATTGTAGGCTACGATGAAGAAGATGCCTGCACCGCAGATGCGCACATAGCTGGTGGTCAGGTCAAGGGCCTCGGCCGGGGCCTGCATCAGGCTGGAAATGGGCCGTGCCAGAAACACCAGAACCCCGAACAGCACAGCGGCCAGAAGGGCGAATACAACCGCCGCGCCGCCGATGACCGGGCTGATGAATTCGTGCTTCTTTTCGCCGAGATACCGCGCGATCAGCACCGTGACACCCATGGCCAGCTGGGTGACCACAAAGGTGACAAGGTTGAGCACCTGGCTGCCGGTGGAAACGGCAGACAGGCCCGAGGTGGAGCCGAAGCGGCCCACCACCAGCAGGTCTACCGCGCCGTAAGCGGCCTGCAGCACCAGTGAGCCCAGAATGGGCAGCATGAACAGGGCCAGCTTTTTCGGGATGCTGCCCTGCGTGAAATCGGTCTTATCATTTTTCATGGGAATCTCTCCTTTCGACCATGATCTGATAAAAAATCTCGATGGTGCGGATCATGGTCTCCGCATCCTCTTCCGGGATGACCTCCAGCGCCGGAACAAGAGAGCTGAAATATTCCGCATCGTATTTGCGGGAAAGCGCCCGCCCGGCCTCTGTGATGGTCAGGTAGATCACCCGGCCGTCCTCAGGGGAGGTCTGCTTGGTCAAAAGACCACGAGCTTCCATGTCCTTTACGGTCCGGGTCACGCCGGGGCGGGGCAGGCTGAGCGCATCGCTCAGGTCAGAGACCTTGACCTGTACGCCCTGCTGTTCCAGTGTCTGGATCGCATCCAGATATTGGATGAAGGAGGGCAGGACCCCGTCCGGCAGGGCAGGCAGCAGATCCCGCACCCGCTTGGCCTGATAGCAGGCATCCATCATCCGTTTGATCAGCGCGATGTTCATAGTGGTTTCTCCTCAAATAGTGACCAAAGATAATTACCGCAGATAATTATACAGAACTGCCGGGATTTGTCAAGCGTTTTTTGCAAACAAAAATGCACCGCCCGCAGAAAGCGGACAGTGCACTCTTTGAAACAGAGATCGGATCGTGAAATGTGAAAAAAGGTTTTTGTGGTCACTCAAATGAAACGTGAAGCGTTTTGCCCATACAGGCAGCCATTTTTTGCAAAAACTCCAACGAGGGATTGGAATTTCCGTTTTCAAAGCGGGAAATATTGGCCTGTGCTGTGCCCATTTTTTCGGCCAGTTGTTTTTGAGTAAGCCCAGCGGCTTTGCGGCTCTCGATCGCGGCGCAGATGGCTTCATACTGCGGGCCGAGCTGCTCATATTCAGCGCGGACTTCTGGTTTTTCGGCAAAGGTCTTCATTTTATAGGTGCGGTAATCCATCGGCTCACTCCCTTTATTGGTTTTGTGTGGTCAGGGCATGGCGGCTCTTATAATCGAGCAATCGTTACCATTATTATATCATATATGATATCTTTTTTTTTCAAGAGGAACCTCAGAACGTCTCCACCTTTTCCTGCGCGCGGTACTGCAATGCTTCCAGCAGGGCCTCTTCATCCAGCAGCTGTTTGCCTGCCAGATCAGCCACGGTGCGGGCCACCCGGAGGATGCGGTCATGGGCGCGGGCAGAAAGACCCAGTGTGTCGTAGGAGGCGCGGAGGAGCCGCTCGGCGGCGGGGGTCATCCGGCAGACACGCCGCACCTGCCCGGCTGTGAGCTGGGCATTGCAGCGCACGCCCTCGTATCCGGGGGCGGCATAGCGCTTGGCCTGCACGGCCCGGGCGGCAAGCACCTGCTTGCGCAGGTCTGCGCTGCTCTCGGCGGGGGTGCTGGTGTGGAGCTCGTCAAAGGCAACGGGGTCCATCTCCACACAGAGGTCGATGCGGTCCAGCAGGGGGCCGGACACCCGGCTGCGGTACTGCCGCACCGCACTGGGTGAACAGGTACAGGGACGGGTGGGGTGGCCGTAATAGCCGCACTTGCAGGGGTTCATGGCGGCCACCAGCTGGAACCGGCTGGGGTAGGTGGCGCTGCCTGCCGCGCGGCTCACGGTGATCTGGCCGTCCTCCAGCGGCTGGCGCAGAACTTCCAGACTGTCCCGGGAAAACTCCGGCAGCTCGTCCAGAAACAGCACGCCGCAGTCGGCAAGGCTGCACTCGCCGGGCCGGAAGGTGGTGCCGCCGCCCGCCAGTGCCGCCGCGCTGGCCGAGTGGTGCGGGCTGCGGAAGGGTCGGGCGGAGATCAGGCCCCGCCCCTTGGGCAGCTGGCCCGCAATGGAATAGATCTTGGTGGTCTCCACAGCCTCCTCCCGGGTCAAGGGAGGAAGGATACCGGGCAGGCGCTTGGCCAGCATAGATTTGCCGGTGCCGGGCGCGCCGATGAGCAGCACGTTGTGCCCACCGGCTGCCGCCAGCACCATGGCCCGGCGGGCCAGCGGCTGGCCCATCACATCCGCAAAATCCGGGGCGGCATTCCAGCCGGAAGCGGGGTCAAAGGGGATGGGCGCGGCAGGGGAGAGGGGCACAAGGCCCCGCAGCGCATCCACGACCTCCCGGGCTGTGCGTGCGGGGTAGACCTGCATCGCGTCGCCGCCCGCCTCGGCGGCTTCGGCGGCATTTTCGGCGGGCACATACAGGCTGCGGATGCCGTCTGCTGCCGCCGCCAGCGCCATGGGCAGCACGCCCGAAACCGGGCGCAGGCTGCCGTCCAGTGCCAGCTCCCCCAGAAAAGCCGCGTCGGCGGGCGGCTCCTCCATCTGGCCGGAGGATGCCAGCACCGCCAGCAGCAGGGGCAGGTCATATACCGGGCCGCTCTTGCGGATGTCCGCCGGGGCAAGGTTGACCGTGATGTGGCGGTCGGGCCATTTGTAGCCCAGATTCTTCACGGCAGAGCGGACACGGTCACCGCTTTCCCGCACGGCGGAATCCGGCAGGCCCACCAGCGAAAAGGCGGGCAGGCCGCCGGAGACATCGGCTTCCACGGCCACGGCAAAGCCGTTCAGGCCGTTCAGACCATAGCTTTTCAGAACGGAATACATGGGGCCTCCTCACGCCGCGTCTGCGGCCCGATGGGGAAATGACCGGGAAAATGCCCGGTCTCGGCAAAATATTCTATTGTCCCCATTATAGTGTCGGGCAGGGGGCTTGTCAATGTGCGGGCACTGCCGCAGGCTCTGCGGACAGCACGAAAGCCCCAAATGATGGAAAAGGCTGAAATCTTTGTAATATTTGTATGATTTGCGGAGCAAAAATTCTTACATAATATGGAATTGACACAGTACCAAGAAAGGGTTTATAGTATAAATAGGTTTGGAAAAACTATCCCTGTGCGAAATACGAATTAAAGGTAAGGTGTGCAATATGTATCTGGATGAGTATAAGCGCTGGCTGGCAGCGGATCTGGAGGACGCGGATCTGAAACCGGAGCTGAACAAGATCGAGGGCAATGACGAGGAGATCAAGGACCGCTTTGCCGTGGCCCTGAAGTTTGGCACCGCCGGTCTGCGCGGTGTGCTGGGTGCCGGTACCAACCGCATGAACATCTATGTTGTCCGTCAGGCCACCCAGGGCCTGGCAAACTGGGTCAAGACCCAGGGCGGCAGCCAGACTGTCGCCATCAGCTACGACAGCCGCCTGAAGAGCGATGTCTTTGCCAAGACCGCCGCCGGTGTTCTGGCCGCCAACGGCATCAAGGTGCGCATTTATGATGCCCTGATGCCCGTGCCTGCCCTGAGCTTTGCCACCCGTTACTACGAGTGCAATGCAGGCATCATGGTCACCGCTTCCCACAACCCCGCCAAGTACAACGGCTACAAGGCCTACGGCCCGGATGGCTGCCAGATGACCGATGATGCCGCCGCCATCGTCTATGATGAAATCCAGAAGACCGATGTTCTGACCGGCGCAAAGTACATCTCCTTTGCCGCTGGCGTGGAGCAGGGCCTGATCCGCTTTGTGGGCGATGACTGCAAGAAGGCCCTGTACGATGCCATCGAGGCCCGTCAGGTGCGCCCCGGCCTGTGCCGGACTGCCGGCCTGAAGCTGGTGTACAGCCCCCTGAACGGTTCCGGTCTGGTGCCTGTGACCCATGTGCTGAACGATATGGGCATCACCGATATCACCATCGTGCCCGAGCAGGAGTACCCTAACGGCTACTTTACCACCTGCTCCTACCCCAACCCCGAGATCTTTGAGGCCCTGAAGCTGGGCTTGGAGCTGGCCACCAAGACCGGTGCTGACCTGATGCTGGCCACCGACCCCGATGCAGACCGCGTGGGCATTGCCATGAAGTGCCCGGACGGCAGCTATGAGCTGGTCTCCGGCAACGAAATGGGCGTTCTGCTGCTGGATTACATCTGCGCCGGACGCATTGAAAAGGGCACCATGCCCGCAAACCCCGTGGCGGTCAAGTCCATCGTTTCCACCCCGCTGGCCGACGCTGTGGCAAAGCACTACGGCGTGGAGATGCGCAACGTTCTGACCGGCTTCAAGTGGATCGGCGATCAGATCGCCAATCTGGAAGCCGCCGGTGAAGTGGACCGCTTCATTTTCGGCTTTGAGGAGAGCTACGGCTACCTGGCCGGCCCCTATGTCCGCGATAAGGATGCCGTCATCGGCTCCATGCTGATCTGCGAGATGGCCGCTTACTACCGCAGCATCGGCTCCTCCATCAAGCAGCGTCTGGAAGAGATCTACGCACAGTACGGCCGCTACCTGAACAAGGTGGACAGCTTTGAGTTCCCCGGCCTGACCGGCATGGAGAAGATGGCTTCCATCATGCAGAAGCTGCGTGACGAGCCCCTGACCGAGATCGGCGGCCACAAGGTCGTCAAGGTCATGGACTACAAGAAGCCCGAGGAGACCGGCCTGCCCGCCGCCAATGTCCTGATCTACACGCTGGAAAATGGTGCGACCGTTGTGGTGCGTCCCTCCGGCACCGAGCCTAAGATCAAGACCTACTTCACCACTCTGGGCAAGACCCTGGAGGAAGCCCAGACACAGAAGGATGCTCTGGCTGCCGCCATCGAGCCCATTCTGAAGTGATCTCCTGAAAAAAGAAGCGTTTTTGCCCCTCTGCCCTGCCGCAGAGGGGCATTTTTGCTGTATAAAATCGGTTGCAGTTTGCCGGGCGATACGGTATAATAAAATATGGTTTATTCTATCTGTGCCCCGGGTGGTATTTCCCGGGAGAATAAGAGCAGGGCAGGTGCAGAAATTGGAAAAGAAAGTATCAGCCGTTCTGGTGGCGGCAGGGTCCTCCACTCGCATGGGGTTTGACAAGCTCAGCTTTGATCTGGGCGGGGAGACCGTGGTGCAGCGGAGCATCCGGGCCTTTGCGGAGTGTCCGCTGGTCAGCGAGATCGTTCTGGTGGCCGGGAAGAACCGGGCATTTCTGGAACAGCAGGCCGGGGCCTGCACAAAGCCGGTGCAGGTGGTACAGGGTGGCGCGACCCGTGCCGAGAGCGCGAAGAACGGCGTGCTGGCCGCCCACGGAGAGCTGGTGGCTGTCCATGATGCCGCCCGTCCCTTTGTCAGTCAGGCTGTCATCACGGCGGCGCTGGAAGCAGCCGCTGCCTGTGGTGCTGCCGCCCCCGCCGTGCCGGTAAAGGATACCGTCAAGCGGGCTGTGCGGGGCGACGGCAAGACTGTGCCGGAGCAGTGCATGGTCGCTGATACCCCTGACCGCAGCACCCTGTATGCGGTGCAGACCCCCCAGTGCTTCGACCGTGCGGCGTATCTGGCCGCGCTGGACGAGCTGGATGCGGAAAAAGCCCGCCTGGTCACCGATGACTGCAGCCTGTTTGAACTGACCGGCCGCCCGGTGCAGCTGACCCAGGGGGATTACGCCAATCTGAAGATCACAACGCGGGAGGATCTGCCCCGCGCCGAACAGAAAGAAGGAAATGATATGCGCATTGGTCATGGTTATGATGTTCACCGTCTGGTCGAGGATCGCAAGCTGATCCTGGGCGGCGTGGAGGTGCCTTTTGAAAAGGGCCTGCTGGGCCACTCGGATGCCGATGTGCTGGCCCACGCTGTGATGGACGCTGTGCTGGGTGCTGCCGCACTGGGCGACATCGGCAAGCACTTCCCGGATACCGACCCCGCCTACGCCGGTGCCGACAGCCTGCAGCTGGCGCAGCATGTGGCACGCATCATGCGGGAGAAGGGCTGGAAGATCGTGAACATCGATTCCACTCTGCTCTGCCAGAAGCCCAATCAGCTTTTCGTGACAATCTGCATCATTTTCCTTTAGCTTTTCCGATTCCAGTGTAATATAATGCCCCATCGGCTTGCCCATACGCTCGCTTCCCGCAGGAGAGAGGATGTGTACATGTGTAAGGGAATAGTCTGCCTGCTCATCCGTTTCCACCGCTACGCCCTCAAGGGTATCTGTGGTGTCCTTCTGCGCAAGCTCCCGTGCCTCAATGGCAAGGTCTGTGCGGACAGAAAACGTCTGCGGCGCTTTTTTTTCGTCTTTTTCGTTCATGCTTTCACTGCCTTTCTGTATTTTCCTAGGGTTTTTCATTATTTTTTTCGTAGTTTTGAAAAGTATTCATTGACTTATTTCGCTCCATAAGGTAAAATATATCCGTTAAGTTAACCATGGGGTACTCGAGAGAGTGGAAAAAAAGCCCCAAGCCGTGTCGGAGGGAGCATGCCCTCAAGGTGGTTAATAGTAAGAGGAAAGAGCGATATTCCCCAAAATATCGACAGAGAAAACCACATTAAAGTAATTAGGAGGAAATAACATTGGCTAGTGAAAAATATTACGGAACAGGTAGAAGAAAATC
>ERZ826051.2418-NODE-2418-length-14530-cov-3.025699_pt1 | contig 14530 bp, 10 predicted proteins | sample MGYA00519928_ERZ826051 | MGnify/ENA primary metagenome ERZ826051 (study PRJEB31778, sample SAMEA3449219) | human gut metagenome | biome: human gut; feature: human-associated habitat; material: faeces | place: United Kingdom | collected 2010/2012 ...
AACTGCCGACACATACGATAATCAATGATTTTGAGGGGCTTGATAAAGGCTCAATCATCTTGCTTGAACAAATCCGCACGATTGATAAAAAACGCCTGCAAGAGTATTTAGGAACTCTTGACGGGCGTTTTCTTCCTGCTGTTGATAAAGCTCTGGCTATCAGTGTTTCGCTTGATAAAAAGGACTAACCCTCTCGTAATACTGTACAGGCAGTAGGTCATACATTGATAACGAGGGAGGTGTTGACTACTGAAGCATCGAGAATTTGTTTATGTTGGTGACCCTGCTCCAGAACTGAATGAGCAGGAACACGCAGCGTTTCTCTTGAATGTTCAAAAGTCAATACTTCTGTCTTTGGAGAAAAGGCAACTATTGACCCATTCGCAAAGTGGACGCTGCATAGAGGAACTTGAAAAACAATACTGTACGAAAAGCCGTAGCCAAGCCTAAAATGCTTGGCTCTTTACATATCCGAATGTATGATTTTAAAATTTGTACATTCGACATAAGTAATCATTTTTTCTATACTAAATACGGTAATGGCATTACCGAGAAAGGAGCAAGAATATGTTAGAGAAATACGAGATGCTAAACCAAGAAAGAAAAAAACTTGATAAGAAAAGAAAGGTCGCTGCATACTGTCGTGTTTCCACAGACAATGAAGACCAAGCAAATTCGTTTGAAAGTCAGCAACGATATTTTAAGCAATATATTGAACATCACCCCGATTGGGAGCTTTACGAAATATTTGCGGATGAGGGCATCTCTGGTACGAACACAAAAAAGAGAAAACAGTTTAACCGTATGATTGCGTGTGCCAAGAATGGCGATTTTGATTTGATTATCACAAAGGAAATCTCCCGTTTTGCCAGAAATACCCTTGACAGCATTTATTATACCCGTGACCTCAAAAAACACGGTGTTGCTGTCATTTTTATGAATGACGGCATTAACACAATGGACGGCGATGCAGAGCTTCGGCTTGCCATTATGTCCTCTATTGCACAAGAAGAAAGCCGCAAGACTTCTGAGCGTGTAAAGTGGGGGCAGAAACGCCAGATGGAGCAAGGCGTTGTATTTGGACGGAGTATGCTCGGCTATGATGTCCGTGGAGGTAAAATGTATATCAATGAGGAGGGGGCTAAGATTGTACGCCTTATCTTCCACAAGTTTGTAAATGAGGGCAAAGGAACACACGTCATCGCCCGTGAACTTCGTGAGGAAGGTATACGTCCGATGCGTGTTAAAGAATGGCAGAATACCGTTATTCTCCGAGTGATCCGCAATGAAAAATACTGCGGCGATTTGGTACAAAAGAAAACTTACACACCAGACTTTCTTTCTCACGAAAAGAAATACAACAGAGGACAAGAGGAATTTGTAATTATCAAAGACCATCATGAGCCGATTATTTCCCGTGAACTGTTTGAGAAAGCTAATCGCATATTAGACGAAAAATCTTTATCGCAGGAGGGCAAAGCAAAACACAGCAACCGTTATCCCTTCTCTGGTAAAATCAAATGCGGTAGGTGCGGAGCGAGCTATGTTGCCAGATACCGAACCCGAAAAGACGGAAGCAAATATAAGGCGTGGCGTTGCTATGAAGCGGCAAATCACGGCACCCCTCATATTGATAAGGCAGGAAACCAAGTGGGCTGCTCTGGGGAGAGTATCCGAAATGAAGATGCCATTTATCTGATGTATCTTGTCTGCAAAGAACTTAAAATGAACCGCCAGAAAATCATCTCCAATTTAACTAAGACTATTGAAGCTGTTATTTCTATGGATATAACGGGAACAAACACGAATGCTTTAGCGGTCAAAATTGAAGAAGCAAAGAAAAAGCGGACAGGACTGATTGAGCTTTACACAAGCGGTGATATTGACAAAAGTGAGTTTACCGCCCTGCGAGCAAAATATGATGAAGAAATCGAACAACTGAAATCTATGGTGGAGGGTATTGAAAAACAACAGGATATGATAAACAAACAGCGAGAACTGTTAGAGGATATACAGAAAGCTATCGAGGAGCTTATAAGCGGTGTTCAATATGAAGATGACTACTACACGCAGCTACTTGATAAAATGGTAGTCAACGATAAAAACCATATAGATGTGTATCTGAATATGCTGCCATATAAATGGCAGTTCGCAATGGCAAAGAGTGTGAAAGGGGCTATAGAAGCGTCAAAAAAAGCTGAAGCCTCAGAATGCTCCATTTCTGAGGCTTCTCTACCGATGTCATTTAAAACACCCATAATTTTTCGATTCGGCATAGAAAAACGCTGGGACAGATAACGCAGCGATGCACCAATCTCGCCATCCGGTCCGCCGTACTGACTCATGATGATCTGGGCGATTCTTCCATCCGGGTTTTTGATATTAACCGGATATTGCAGTCTTTTTTCATAATTCCACATATCAGCAGCCGCCTCCTTCCCATGGCCAAGGTGTTTCTACCCATAAAAAACTCTCGCTCGCTTCATCGTCTGCGGTATCAATGGTAAGCGGACCATAATACTTTGCATATTCTTTCAGTGCGGCAACTCGACGGTTTTTGTGTTCCATGAAATAAGAAAGAGCTGCTTCGTCACACGGATGTGTGTCCAGATAAAGGAGCATATCGTTGACTGCAAAACTGCATTCATTGATTTCATTCAGCAAACTCTTTTTGTCCGGCTGTTGTCTTCTTTTGCATTCCATATTTTTGTCTGTCTGCATTTCCATTCGAGGTCGATTGTTCATCGGTTGTCTGTTATTTGCATTTCGCATACAGGAATTATTGGTTCTGTAATGATTGCAGCCATTCATCGACATCTGCCTCCTTTTCCGCAAAATGTTTTTTCAAGGCATGGAAATATGGTGCCTACTTTTAAAGCATGACATAAAGAAAACGATTTATCAAATTTCTGCCACGGAACGTATGCCATAGCAATCGGATACTGTTCCAGGCAAGATTCTTTTTCTGATCTCTGACAGCAAGAATTTTGATACTGCAACTGTGTTTCCTCCTATTAAATAATCAGTTCAATATAAGTTTATGAAAAATGATGCAAATAGTTCCTTGCAGTTTTTACCTGTTCCGTTCGGGGTGTTTCAAACGCTGAAAAGCAGTGCAGGATGGGTATATTTGAAAAAACGGAGAGGGTATAATGAAAATACAGATAGAAATACTTAAAAGAGTGTGATAGTATAGATGCGTTACCGCCTCCAATACTGGTAACAGGAAGGAGGTGAATCATTTGGATTTTCTTACTTCTCTTATTGTCACTGTTGTGGGTGGTGTAATTTGCCATTGCATCATCAAATGGTTGGATAGTGATAAATAGTCGGTAACCAGCCTATGGATTTGTTCTGCCATTAAAAAGAGAATAGAAAACCCCAGAGTTGCCGCTCTGGGGTTTTCGTTTGTAGTCGAATCATTTGGACTACCTACTTCTCTTTGCCTAATGGCATTATAGCATATGCATTCTTCATTTTCAATATGCCTTTTGATTATAGGTTATTGCAGTACGGCGGACCAGATAGCGAAATCGGTGCATCGCCACGTTATCTATTGCTGTCACGGCAGCCCCTTAATATCAGATTACTATATGCTAAGTGAAATTTTTTCCTGAAATGGTGCTCGATATGGGTTCCTTTTGACTTTAAAATATGTTATGATACATAGTAATCCTAATAGAAAGGCAGGATTTTATATGGCACAGACAAACACAAAAACCGTCAGGAGGAAACGTAAGGTAAGACTTCTGACAAGAAACGGTCAGTATTATGATTACAATCTTCTGGCCTGTGTAGTCCTTCTCACCTGTTTTGGGCTTATCATGCTTTACAGTACAAGTGCTTATGATGCCCAGGTTGAGTATGGAAGTGATACATATTTTCTTTTCCGGCAGGCATTGTTCAGCGTTGGTGGATTGGCAGCGATTTTTGTTTTTTCCATGATCGATTACCATTTTTACGCCAGATATGCCGGCTATTTTTACCTTTTCAGCAATCTTTTGCTTTTGGTTACCAAATTCATCGGTCACGAGGTAAACGGTGCAAAACGATGGATCAAAATTGGTCCGATCCAGTTTCAGTCAGCAGAACCTGCCAAACTGGCAATCATTCTGTTCCTTTCTGTACTGATCGTGCAGTTCGGCAAAAAGTTAAAAGGCTTTAAGGCACCGGCTGTTCTTTTTGCTTTTGGTGCACTTACGTTCCTTCTGACCTGGAAATTTACCGAAAACTTAAGTACCGCCATCATCATCCTCGGCATTACCTGTGCACTGATTTTTGTTGCACATCCAAAGACTGCACCGTTTGTTCTCACAGCCGGCATTGGTCTTCCTGTCGGTATCGTAGGCGTGCGTGGATATGTTTCTTCGCTTGGTGCAAGTGGAAACTTCCGTTTCAACCGTGTCCTTGCATGGATCGATCCGGAAAAATATTCCGATGGCGGCGGCTATCAGGTACTTCAGGGATTATACGCTATCGGCTCCGGCGGTCTGTTCGGCAAGGGTCTTGGCAACAGTACTCAGAAAATCCAGTCTATCCCGGAAGCTCAGAATGATATGATCTTTTCGATCATCTGCGAAGAACTTGGACTCTTTGGTGCTGTTCTTCTGACCATCCTGTTTGTTTTTCTGCTGTACCGACTGATGTTTATCGCACAGAATGCACCGGATCTACTCGGTTCTCTGATCGTTACCGGTATTTTTGCACATATCGCTTTGCAGGTCATTCTGAATATTGCCGTTGTATTGAACGTAATTCCTACAACCGGTGTTACGCTCCCATTTATCAGTTACGGCGGTACTTCGATTCTCTTCCTGATGACGGAAATGGGAATCGCCCTGAATGTCTCGCGGCAGATCCGGATAAAAGACAACTGATGATTATTTCTGCAAAGGGAGGTTCTTAATTATGATCGATCTTCATGTTCATTCTACCTTTTCAGACGGAACACTGACACCAACGCAGCTGGTAGAACATGCCATGGAAAATCATCTTACGGCTTTCGCTCTGACCGATCACGACACCGTAGATGGTCTCGGTGAGGCGTTTCAGGCTGCCGAGGACAAACCAATAAAAGTCATTTCCGGCATTGAGTTTTCTACTGAATACAATGGTCAGGATATCCATATCGTCGGTCTCGATTTTGACTGGCACGATACTTCTTTCTGCCAGGAACTGGATCATTTCCGCAATGCCCGTTTTGAACGGAATCGTAAAATGGCTGAAAAGCTTGCCGACTGTGGATTTCCGATCACTATCGAGGCTTTGCAGGAAATGTTTGGTGATGCCGTTCTGACAAGAGCACATTTCGCACGTTTTTTATATGAAAAGGGCTGTATTCCATCTATGAATGATGCTTTTTTTCATTATATTGGAAATGACGGACCTTGTTTTGTCCCACGTGAAAAGGTAACCCCGGCAATGGCCGTGCACCTGATCCATAAACTGGATGGAATTGCCGTCCTTGCACATCCAATGCAGTACCACCTTTCTGATTCTCAGTTAAAGGAACTGATCCGTACCCTGAAACCAGAAGGCCTCAACGGGATTGAAGCCATGTATTCACGTCACTCGGTTTCTCAGGAAAACCGTGTACGCCGGCTCGCCCAGGTTATGGGACTTGCCGTTTCCGGTGGTTCTGATTTTCACGGCAGCAATATACCGGGGATTGATCTGGGTGTGGGACGCGGCAATCTTCGCATACCGGACACGACTTTTGAGAACCTCAGAAAACATCGTGACAGACAATACTAAAAGGAGTTTTTATGATGAAATTCAGAGAACGTTTTATGATGGGAGAAGTCCCATTTGATGATATCTTTTCTTTAACAGACAAATGGAACTTCAGTGATGAAGCATGTACTTTGCGTGAATATCTTGGCCTTACTGCCAAAGAAGAAGATGTGTGGATCAGCGACAGTGACGATGCCCTGGAAGAATTAATGGAAAAAGAAAAAAATACCAAGGCAGTTTTCCTGGATCTGGACGGAACGCTCTTTACCGACGAAAAGACTTTTTCTGCCGGCAACTGTCAGGCGATCGAAGAGGCTCTTGCAGCCGGACACCATATCGTGATCTCCACCGGCCGCCCTCTTGCCAGTGCGATCATGCAGGCAAAAGAACTTGGTTTTACGAAAAAGGGCTGTTTTGTGATTTCTTTTAACGGCGGTGAAATCTACGATATGTACCGCAAAAAGAGTATTTTCAAAAAACCGCTTGCAATGCCGCTCGTTCGCCGCATTTTTGACGAAGCCCTTCAGTGCGGTCTTCACTGCCAGACCTATTCCGACAGTGAGATCGTTACAGAGCACGATACCGAAGAGGTAAAACGCTACTCTTCCATCGTCAAGATTCCATACAAAGTCGTTCCGGATGTGACCGCTTTTCTGAAATCAGAACCGGTCAAAGTGCTGGTTGTAAATTATGAAAACAAGGAGCATCTCCGTGATTATCTCGAAAAGACCGCTGACTTTGCAGACGGCAAGATCAACCGTTTCTTCTCCAGCAATGAATACCTGGAGCACGTCGCTCCCGGTATTGACAAGGGCTCTGCCGTTCGTTTGCTCTGTGAATACACCGGAATCCCACTGTGTAATACCATTGCTGCCGGAGATGCCGAAAATGATATTTCCATGATCCGGGCCGCCCATATCGGCTGTGCTATGAGAAATGCCGAAGAAGAAGTGAAGCAGGCTGCTGACTATATCACAGAAAATGACAACAACCACGACGGCGTTGCCGAGATCATCCATAAATTTGTATTAAAATAAGATATCCGGATAAGTACCTCTGCAATCCGCCGCTTAAAAAGGAGATGTGCCTTTCACTGCACATCTCCCATTTTTATACGAGTTTTTCCAGTTCTGTAAGATATTGTTCAAACACCTTCAATGCCTCTTCTACCGGTTCTTTCTTTTCCATATCAACACCACAGAGTTTCAGCAGGTCGATCGGATCCATAGAACAGCCACCGCTTAAAAAGGCTTTATATTTCTCAACAATCCCTTCTTCCTTTGCAAGGATCTTGGTGCTGATCGCAATGGCCGCTGAAAATCCGGTCGCATATTGATAAACATAAAACGGTGTGTAAAAATGTGGAATCCTTGCCCACTCATAGCGGATCAGATCATCCGAAACCATTGCTTCTCCATAGTATTTCTGATTTAATGCATAGTAAGCATCGCACAACACATCCGCTGTCAGTGTTTCGCCCTGTTCCACTTTCTGATGCATTTCCTGCTCAAAATGTGCAAACATGGTCTGACGATACAGAGTTGTGCGAAACTGCTCCAGGAAATAATTGATCAGATATGCCTTTTCTTTTTTATCTTCTGTCTTTTCCATCAGATCATGGATCAGCAGTGCCTCGTTACAGGTAGATGCCACTTCTGCAACAAATATGCGATATCCGGCATTCAGATAATTCTGGGCATGATCGGAATACCAGGAATGCAGAGCGTGCCCCATTTCATGGGCCAGCGTAAATACATGGTTTAAATTTCCCTGATAGTTCAGAAGGACATACGGATGCGTTCCATAAGCTCCCCAAGAATAGGCTCCTGAACGCTTTCCCTCATTTTCATAAATATCGATCCAACGCTCATGAAATCCTTTCTTAAGCAGGCCTGTGTATTCGCTTCCAAGAACGGAAAGTGCATTCAGCACCATATGTTTTGCCTCTTCGAAAGAATATTTTTTCTCGGTCTTTTCAATCATCGGAACATAGACATCATACATATGAAGCTGTTCTACGCCCAGCAGCCTTTTTCTCAGTTCCAGATAACGCTGCATCGGCTGCTGATGTTCTTCTACTGTGTGAATCAAATTAGTATAAACACTGATTGGAATATTTCCGCCATCCAGTGCTGCTTCCAGAGAAGAACTGTATTTGCGTTCTTTTGCAAAAAAAGCTGCCTGACGCACATTTGCATCAAAAACGGCCGCAATCGTATTTGCAAACCCTTTGTAGCCGCTATACAGGTTTGTAAACGCTTCTTTTCGGATCTCTCTGTTTTTATTTTCCAGATAATGTACATAGCGTTCCTGCGTCAGCGGCTGCTCATTTCCATTTTCATCTTCTACCGGCTGAAAGGTAATATCTGCATTATTAAACATACCGTAAATATTAGAAGGGGCACGGCCAAGTTCACTTACCCTTGCCAGAAGTTCTTCTTTCTCTTCACTGAGACTGTGCTCTTTTGTTCGCAGGATTTCTTCCAAAAATCGTCGATATTCCGAGAAAGGTTCATCCGCCAGATACTCCGTTAATTTTTCATCCGGAATCTTCAAAATCTCCGGCTCCAGAAAGGCGGACACTTCATTGACCTGATTCATCAGCACCTGTACCTGCCCGGAACATTTCTGGCTTTCGCCATTTGCCATATCCTGATGCAGAAGCTGATTTGCATATACATATGCTTTTTCGAATCTCTGATTCAGTTCACTGTAAAAATTCAGTGCCTTTTTCAGATTTTCTGCACCTTCCACAAGCGTTCCTTTGCAGGAATACAGCTCCTGTGCCAGTTTTCGGATTTTTTCAAGATCTTCACTCCATGCTGCCTGATCCTGATATAAATCTTCCAGTGCCCAGGTAAATTCTTTTGAAATTTCTTCTCGTTTTTTTACATGTTCCATTTTACGCCTCCTGCAGTTTTGCGACCACTACTTTACTGTTCTGCCGTTCATTCAGCACTGCCGTCTTCAGTATCGTAAGATTATTCTGTCTGCGGCACATTTCTTCAAGTAGTGTTCCCTGACGATTATACAGCACAAGAACAGCTCCTCTCTTTAAAAGCGTTTCTGCTTTTTTAAAAAATGTCCTATAGAATGCTTCATCTGCGGAAGCCGGCATATCTGTAATCAGTTCATCAAACAGATAGTCATGTTCAAAGGTAAAGAAGTCTCTGGCAATATAATGGATCGGCATTCTCGTCACCGCAGTATTGTCTCTTGCTTTCTGAATCCCTTCCGCATAGATATCAACACCATACAACGGATCGGCAGAACGAAAATACTTGCGTTCGATCAGCATGGTTCCGACACCGCAGAACGGATCGAGTACCTGTGCATTTTCTTTCAGATGGTCTCCGGCGATCTGCATGATCAGTGCTGCATTCACCGGGGCAATGGAAGCGGCAATGCTCTCTTTTCGGTAAGCAAAACGTTCATCTTCCATCGTATACAGCCTCAGGAACGGCAGATAACCACCTTTTTTGCTCTCGACAATGCGGATTTCAATTTCATAATCCGAAATGGAATTGATCAGCATCCGTTCGCTTTTTTCTTCCAGCAAAGCTGCCGTTTTTTTCACAAATTCGCTTTTTTTGCGTTCATCCAGAGAACCTTTGTACTCGATGCGAAACAGAAACGCTCCTTTTTCCTCATGCAGACTTTGAAGCAGTTCCATGATCTCGGTGTTCCATACCGTCTGTGCCGCCGCCTCCGCCGTATACTCCCGTTCCACTTTTCCGTGAAGCGGAAATAGGAGCTCCTGCCAGGTTCGTATTTTCGCGATTTCCTGCAGATCTGCCCCCTGAATGCGAACGCCTCCGGCAAGCATGGAGACTTCACCGGTCTGGATCTGTCTGGCTGTGATCTGGCGGTTATTTCGATTGCACAAAAGGATCACATCTTCCGTCTTTCCCCCACAGAATGTATGATGTTTTGGCTTTTCATATTTTAAGATCATGCGGGAAAGAACGGCTGCTTCTTTCTGGAGATGTTTTTTCCCCTCGTCTGCCGCATAGAGCAGTTCTTCCTGCAATGTTTTCTGTCTTTTCTTTAATTTGGGAAGCATCTGTGAAAAATTCAGTTTTTCCATCGCTTTTAAATAAGACTCTCGGACAAAGAGCTGTTTTTCTTTCTCATAGGCTTCGTAGAGCCACGGAAGAACATCTTCGGATTCCAATTCTCCGAGGATCAGTGCTGCATTTTTCCGTATCTTGGCGTCTTTATCCTTTAATAGAGCTGCCAGTTTTCGAAAATCGCCTGCCAGCATATAAGCAAATGCACTTTTTTCTTTCTTATCTGCTATCAGCTGCTTTAAACAGATCAGATTTGCCCGGACATCTTCTCCCCTGCAAATACTTTCATATATATCTTTAACCATACCTTTCCTTTCTATACCTGTCTTCTCTTCCTGTTCTTATAATGGCTGCATATTTCTACTGTTCAGATTTTTGGATTAATTTCCATTTTCTTCAATATACTTTGCCACATCTTCTTTAAATGCATTCCATGCATCTTCATGCTCCACAAAATACTTTGGACAGTCTTTTCCGGTAACATCATAATGGCGGATCACATTGTCCATCGTCAGATTAAACTTTCCGCACAGAAATGCAACCAGCTCCACAAGAGACTGATACGTCACCTCCTGGAACGCTCCTGACTCATCCGGATGACAACATTCAATGGACACTGTATCGTTGTTGCGGTTGTTAGATGCATAGGCGATCTCACTTGTCGGAATGCACTGAATGATCTCTCCGTCCAGTCCGATGATAAAATTGCTGCTGGCCTGATTTTCTCCGGTGTCCTTGAGGCTTTCAAAATAATCCCGATTATTCTGTGCGGTACTTCCTGGATTAGCCGTATAATGAACCACCACACCACGCACTCCATCGGTTGCAATCCCTGGTCTGGAGTATTCGTTGACAGTCAGAAGCTGCACATCAAGCTCCGGCTGTGGAACCTGTTTTACAGGATCTCCGATATCATACTGCTCCCATGCATCCATCCCTGCCTTCTGGTATGTCATTTTTTTCGTACCGGTGTTCCTGTGAAAGAAAAAGACAAAAAGCAGTACCAGAACAACTGCTGTCAAAATCACCGATACGGTGATTCTTTTTTGAATTTGCCTTTTCCTCTCTGCCATTTTTCTTCGGCTTCTGTCGTTCTCCCACATATCTGCCTCCAATGTAAAATGCGATAATTGCAGTCTGCTTTCACTCCCGCCGGCGTGCAAAAAAGAAAGGCGGATTCCTTTTTCGGGAAATCCGCCTGTTCCGCTTTTATTCATCAACGCTGTAGTTTGGTGCCTCTTTTGTGATATGAATATCATGCGGATGAGATTCTTTCAGAGATGCTGCAGAAATCTTGATAAATCTTCCGTTCTCTTTCAGATATTCAATATCTTTTGCTCCGCAGTAACCCATACCGGAACGAAGACCGCCCATCAGCTGGAATACGGTATCTTCTACGCTTCCCTTATAAGCTACACGTCCTTCAACACCTTCCGGTACCAGCTTCTTCGCATCAGACTGGAAGTAACGGTCTTTGCTTCCGTTTTCCATTGCTGCGATAGATCCCATACCACGGTATACTTTATATTTTCTACCCTGATACAGTTCAAAGCTTCCCGGGCTCTCATCGCATCCGGCAAACATGCTTCCCATCATACATACGTTCGCTCCGGCTGCAATCGCTTTCGTCATATCTCCGGAATACTTGATACCACCATCTGCGATGATCGGTACACCATATTCTTTTGCTGCATTATAACAGTCCATAACGGCTGTGATCTGCGGTACACCGATACCTGCAACCACACGTGTTGTACAGATAGAACCAGGTCCGATACCAACTTTGACTGCATCTGCTCCGGCTTCAATCAATGCCTTTGTAGCTTCTGCTGTTGCCACGTTACCTGCGATAACCTGCAAATCCGGGAATTTCTCTTTGATCATGCGAACACAGTTCAGAACGTTTGCAGAATGTCCGTGTGCAGAGTCCAGAACAACGACATCGACATGTGCATTTACCAGCTCCTGTGCACGATCCAGAACGTTTGCTGTGATACCAAGTGCAGCACCGCACAGCAGACGGCCTTTGGAGTCTTTGGAAGAGAGCGGATACTTGATCTGTTTTTCAATATCCTTGATCGTGATCAGTCCTTTGAGATTGAAGTTATCATCCACGATCGGCAGTTTCTCTTTTCTTGCTTTTGCAAGGATCTTTTTTGCCTCTTCCAGTGTGATACCTTCTTTTGCAGTGATGAGGTTTTCAGAAGTCATGGATTCTTTGATCTTTTTGCTGAAATCCTCTTCAAACTTCAGATCACGGTTTGTGATGATACCTACCAGTTTTCCGTTTTCTGTAATCGGCACACCGGAAATACGGAACTTTGCCATCAGATTGTTTGCTTCTTCCAGTGTATTGTCAGGGGATAAATAAAACGGATCCGTGATAACACCATTTTCAGAACGTTTTACCTTATCAACTTCCTCTGCCTGCTCCTGAATGGACATATTTTTATGTATAATACCAATGCCGCCCTGTCGTGACATCGCAATCGCCATTCTGTGTTCCGTAACTGTGTCCATTCCTGCACTCATCATCGGGATATTCAGTCTGATAGACTTTGTCAGATAAGTAGACAGATCCACCTGATTCGGAATCACTTCCGAATAGGCCGGCACAAGGAGTACATCATCAAAAGTAATACCTTCGCCTATAATCGTACCCATTTTATTATCCTCACTTTCTTTCCTGAATTTCTAACATCTGTTGTTAGTTGTCAAGTTTATCAAATTTGTCGAAACCTGTCAACCCTGTTTTCAGGCAAATTGTACTTTTCCCGGAGAACGTCTTTGCATATCCAGGAGCATTCCCTGATCTGGTTCAAAAATCAGCAGATCCTTCTGCTCCGCTCTCGGTATCAGCATGCCATAGCGCATGCCTCTTCGCCCGGCGGAACAGTCTCTGATCTTGATGTTCTTATCTTTTCGATATTCTCGAAAACGTTTTGCATCCAGCGGAAACAGAGCTTCCATATCCGCCACTTTGTAAGTACCGATGTGTTCCCGTCTCTTTTTCAGGTAAATGCAGTCAATATCCAGCTCTCCATTCAGATACAGGTATTCATACTCCAGAATGGAACCGAAAATGGATCTTGAGACTCTTTTTTCTGTGTACCAATCCTTCATACATTTTCTTCCTGCTTTCTTCTGATTTCATACTATTATATGCCTTGTTTTTTATTATACACGAAATTCTCATCTTGTAAAAGGAATTTTTAAAAAAAGCAGTTACAGATTTGTTCTCTGTAACCGCTTTTTCTTAGCTCGGTTCTTTTATTACATCATTCCGCCCATTCCCGGGGCTCCGCCTGCCGGCATTGCTGGTGTTTCTTCTTTGATGTTCGCAACACAGGATTCAGTTGTCAGGAAAGTGGATGCAACACTGGTTGCATTCTGCAGTGCACTTCTTGTTACTTTTGCCGGATCCAGAATACCTGCTTTTACCATATCTACATATTCTTCTTTGTATGCATCAAATCCAATGCCAACTTCGGATTCTTTTACTTTGTTGATGATTACGGATCCTTCCAGACCTGCATTGGCAGCAATATGGAACAGAGGAGCTTCCAGGGCTTTCATGATGATCTGAGCACCTGTCTTCTCGTCTCCTTCCAGAGTATCAACCAGTTCCTGCAGAACTTTTGTCGTATGGATGTAAGCAGAACCACCACCTGCGATGATACCTTCTTCTACAGCTGCTTTGGTAGCTGCCAGAGCATCTTCCATACGCAGTTTTGCTTCTTTCATCTCTGTTTCGGTAGCTGCACCGACACGGATCACTGCTACGCCGCCTGCCAGTTTCGCAAGTCTCTCCTGCAGTTTTTCTTTATCAAATTCAGAAGTTGTAACTTCGATCGTAGCTTTGATCTGTGCGATTCTGTTTTCGATTTCTTTCTTATCGCCCATTCCGTCAACGATAACGGTATTCTCTTTTTTCACTTTGACAGATTTTGCACGTCCAAGCTGGCTGATCTGTGTATCTTTCAGTTCCAGTCCCAGTTCTTCGGAAATGACTTCACCGCCGGTCAGGATTGCGATATCTTTGAGCATTTCTTTTCTTCTGTCACCATAACCTGGAGCTTTTACACCGACTACCTGGAAAGTACCACGCAGTTTGTTCAGAATCAGAGTCGTCAGAGCTTCTCCTTCGATATCCTCTGCGATGATCAGCAGTTTCTTACCGGACTGTACAATCTGCTCCAGCAGCGGCAGAATCTCCTGGATATTGGAAATCTTTTTGTCTGTGATCAGGATGTACGGATCATCCAAGACAGCTTCCATTTTTTCCATATCGGTTGCCATGTATGCGGAAATATAGCCGCGGTCAAACTGCATACCTTCTACCAGATCCAGTTCTGTTTTCATGGTCTTGGACTCTTCAATCGTGATAACACCATCATTAGAAACTTTTTCCATGGCATCTGCTACCATATTTCCGACTTCATCATCACCTGCGGAAATAGCTGCTACTCTTGCCATCTGATGTTTGCCGTTTACTTTGCTGCTCATAGCTGCGATAGCATCCACAGCTGCCTGTGTTGCTTTTTTCATACCTTTACGCAGGATGATCGGGTTTGCACCTGCTGCCAGATTTTTCATACCTGCCTGGATCATTGCCTGAGCCAGAACGGTAGCAGTTGTGGTACCATCACCTGCTACATCATTGGTCTTGGTAGCAACTTCTTTTACCAGCTGTGCACCCATGTTCTCGAATGCATCTTCCAGCTCGA
>ERZ826051.2424-NODE-2424-length-14496-cov-2.402327_pt1 | contig 14496 bp, 9 predicted proteins | sample MGYA00519928_ERZ826051 | MGnify/ENA primary metagenome ERZ826051 (study PRJEB31778, sample SAMEA3449219) | human gut metagenome | biome: human gut; feature: human-associated habitat; material: faeces | place: United Kingdom | collected 2010/2012 ...
CCGGCGGAAAAAGACGTCGAAGTAAGTGATATGATCCTTGTAACCGCTTTCAAAGTAGCCATTGCCCATGGTCAACTCGTAAAAGTCGCAGAGCATGGTCATGTTCAGCTTTTCCTCAGTTTTCATTTTCATACCTCAAGTAAATTTTTTTTGGGTGTGCTGCACACCATTATACTATCATTCCCCGAAACAGGCAATCCTTTTCATCCTTGTATTTCTGATCCTCCAGCAGATCGAAGGTAACCTGATCTACCCACACGTAGTCGGCAGCTCCGTAGGGCTTCCCTCCATCTGGGTCCTCGCCGCAGTCACCATTGGCGGCAACCTTCTGGGAATCATAGGAATGCTCATCTTCATCCCATTAGTGTCCGTACTCTATACCCTCTTCCGGGAATATGTGTATTTGCGTTTGAAAAAACAACACATTAAGAAAGTGACGAAAACTGAAGTGGAAGAGTATACCCAAGAAGAAATTGACAAAATGAAAGAACTATACGAAAAAGAGCACCCTGAAAAATGTCTTGAATAAGGAAGCAATTTCATACATATAAATGTATTGAAATCGCAGCAAAAGCCTGCAACTTTGAGATGCAATCTCAAAGAGCAGGCTTTTCGACTCCCCATTTATAGTTTGGCGGAAAAGTATGACTTGTAGAATGTCAGCCGGGCGGAAAATAAATTGTGTTCAAATTCAATTTTTTGTGCAATGGAGACGAAACTCAGGAATCGTGGAAGCCATTGCTGAACACGATTCTCGCTCTAAGAGGTTCGTCGGAATGGTTTGCACAATTTGAATTTGAACACAATTTATTTTCCACCCGGCGTCCCCTTTCCCAACGTTTCCCCCATCCAAGAAAGGAGAAAAAATGCTCAACTACCTGTGGTCGGGAATGATTCTTATTGGCATCCTTTTTGCCGCTTTCTCCGGCAAAATGCCGGACATCACCACCGCCGCCTTAGATTCCTCCAAAGAAGCCGTCACCCTTTGCATCACGATGATGGGCGTCATGTCCTTTTGGACCGGACTCATGGAAATCGCAGAAAAATCCGGCATCCTGAAAACGGCAGCCGTCCGCCTTTCCCCTCTGATCCATTTCCTCTTTCCAGAACTTCCAAAAGATCATCCGGCAGAAAAACCAATTGCAGCAAACATCATTGCAAATGTACTCGGACTTGGCTGGGCGGCAACTCCGGCAGGTCTTGAAGCAATGGAAGAGCTTCAGAAGCTGGAAGAAGACCGCCGCCTTGGAAAAGCAGCAGGACCGGTAAGAAAAAGAGGCGTTGCAAGCAATGAGATGTGTACCTTCCTGATCGTAAATATTTCTTCACTGCAGCTGATCCCGGTGTCGGTGATCGCCTACCGGAGCCAGTACGGAAGCGTGAATCCGACAGCCGTTGTTGGACCTGGGATTGCGGCAACGGCGGTCAGTACCGGGGCGGCGATTTTATTTTGCAGGATAATGGACCGGAAAAGCTAGAATTTCTGTAGCTTTTTGTAACATACCTTGACTAAAGTACAAAAAAACGCTATAATCAATATCACGGCAAAGCTTTAAACCATTGAAGTTTAAACCGCTAAAGTTTAAAGCTATAAAGCCAAAACGGAAAAAGTTTGTTCGAAAAGAACATAGATGGAGGTATGTTATTATGAAAGCAAGAAAAATTTTAGCAGTATCACTTACTGCAGCAATGACACTGGCACTTGCTGCCTGTGGCGGAAGTTCATCAGACAAAGAATCTTCTTCAAAGGATTCATCAGACAAGGTATATAAGATCGGTATCTGCCAGCAGCTTGAGCATGCAGCTCTTGACGAGGCAACCAAAGGATTTGAAGAAGCCTGTGAAGAAAAATTCGGAAAAGACAAAGTGAAGTTCGATCTTCAGAACGGACAGGGCGAACAGGCAAACTGCGCAACCATCGTAAACAATTTTGTGGCAGACAATGATGACTTGATCCTTGCAAATGCAACAACTGCTCTTCAGTGTGCAGCAGCTGCAACAAGCACGATCCCGATTCTTGGAACATCTGTTACAGATTATGCAACTGCTCTTGATATTTCTGACTGGACAGGATCAACAGGTATGAACATTTCAGGAACCTGTGACCTTGCACCGATCGATGAACAGGAAGCAATGCTTAAAGAGCTCCTTCCGGATGCAAAAACAGTAGGTATCCTTTACTGTTCAGCAGAACCGAACTCAGCATACCAGGCGAAGAAGTTTGAGGAAGCACTTGAAAAAGATGGAATTAAGTATAAAGAATACACAGCAGCAGATTCTAATGAAATCCAGTCTGTAGTGACAAGTGCAGTAGATGAGTGCGACGCACTTTACATCCCAACCGATAATACAATGGCATCTAACACAGAGATTATCAACAATATCTGTCTTCCGGCAAAAGTACCGGTAATCGCAGGTGAACAGGGAATCTGTGAAGGCTGTGGTATTGCAACTCTTTCTATCAGCTACTATGACATTGGATACAGAGCAGGTGAAATGGCTTACGATATCCTTGTAAATGGAAAAGATATCTCAACCATGGATATTGAAAGTGCACCAAAAGTTACAAAGATGTATAACAAGACAATCTGTGACGAACTTGGAATCACTGTTCCGGACGATTACGAAGCAATTGAGGAATAATAAGTATTAGAAAGAGGCAGAAATCATGTATTTAGCAGCTTTAGATCCGATGTCTCTTGTGCGTGCACTTCCGGGAAATGTAGCGCAGGGGATCATCTGGGGAATTATGGCGCTTGGCGTTTTTATCACCTTCCGCATTCTGGATTTTGCGGATCTGACGGTTGACGGATCATTGGCTACAGGTGGAGCAGTTGCAGTTATGCTGATCCGCGGCGGTATGAATCCGGCACTGGCACTTCTTTTCGCATTTCTGGCAGGTATGGCAGCCGGATTTGTGACAGGTATTTTACATACGTTTTTTGGAATTCCGGGCATTCTGGCCAGTATTCTGACGCAGATCGGACTTTACTCGGTGAATCTCGGAATCATGGGAAAATCCAATCAGGCAGTCAATGTTATGCAGTATAAATTGGTTGCATCTCTTCGTTATGTGACCGGCGAAGGAAGTGAACTGTTTTTTGTAAAACTGATCGTGGCAGCACTTATCCTGATCGCAATTATTTACTGGTTCTTTGGAACTGAGCTTGGTGCATCGATCCGTGCAACCGGATGTAATCCGCAGATGGCAAGTGCACAGGGAATCAATACAGGCTTTACAAAGGTTCTGGCGCTTATGATCTCCAACGGACTTGTGGGACTTTCCGGTGGGATTTACGCACAATACCAGGGAGCAGCCGATGTTAATATGGGACGTGGTGCCATTGTAATCGGACTTGCAGCCGTTATCATCAGCGAAGTTATTTTTGCAAAATTCTGTGCAGGCAGAAAAGCAGCCTTTGCATTTACACTTGGAGCAATCTTTATCGGAGCGATTATTTACTATATTGTAATCGCACTGGTATTGTGGCTGAAGATGCCTTCTGATTATATGAAACTGTTCTCAGCGGTAGTGGTTGCATGCTTCCTTGCAGTTCCGTACATGAAGGGTAAATATTTTACAAAGAAACGGAGGACTGCATAATGGGATATATGTTGGAAATCCAGAATATTCATAAAACCTTTAATCCGGGAACGATCAATGAAAAGGTCGCACTTAACGGAGTGAATCTGAACCTCAATCCGGGTGATTTCGTGACTATCATCGGTGGAAATGGTGCAGGAAAATCCACCACACTGAATGCGATCGCAGGAGTGTGGTCTGTAGACGAAGGAAAGATCATCATTGACGGAGTGGATATTACAAAGCTTTCAGAGCATAAAAGAGCACTTTATCTGGGAAGAGTTTTCCAGGATCCGATGACTGGAACTGCGGCAACTATGTCGATTGAAGAAAATATGGCGATCGCAGCCAGACGTGGCGAGCGCAGAGGTCTTGGATGGGGCATTACGAAAAAAGAGCGGGAGCGCTATAAAGAAGCCCTGAAAGAACTTGATCTTGGACTGGAAGACCGTCTGAGCAGTAAAGTCGGACTTCTTTCTGGTGGACAGCGACAGGCGATCACTCTTTTGATGGCGTCTCTTAAAAAGCCAAAGCTTTTACTTCTGGACGAGCATACTGCAGCACTTGACCCGAAAACTGCAGCGAAGGTACTTGCCATCTCTGATAAGATCATTCAGGAGCATCAGCTTACTGCAATGATGGTAACACATAATATGAAAGATGCCATCGCGCACGGCAACCGCCTGATCATGATGCATGAAGGAAAAATTATCTACGATGTATCAGGAGAAGAGAAGAAGAATCTGAAGGTTGCAGATCTGCTGGCGAAGTTTGAAGAAGTCAGCGGCGGCGAGTTTGCAAATGACCGGATGATGTTGTCGTAGAGAATAATTTAAAAATGAAATAATAGTAGAAAACAGGAACGAGGTTTTACGATTGATGTAGAGCCTCGTTTTTTTGCACGTCTTGTTTAAATGTACTATTAAAAAACAGAGCAGATTCTGAAATACTATAAAATTATAGAGAATACCTATTAGTAATACAGGATAGAAATTATCAATGAACCTCTTAAAAAATCCGGAATGGAAGAGAAAGAGGCAGAAGAAAGCCAAAGGACATTCCGTTGCATGCCATAGGGCGAAAGAAATCTTGTAGATCAATTGATAAAAAATGATAACGGGAGACGACCTAAAAGATTTACCAGTAAACTAAAGGGACATCTCAGATAAAATAATCCCTGCCAATTCACTTGTTGTGCAATGGAGATGAAACACAAAAATCGTGGAAGCCTCTGCTGAACACGATTTTCGCTCTAAGTGGTTCATCGGAATGGTTTGCACAATGGAATTGGCAGGGATTATTTTATCTGAGATGTCCTCACTAATTTACGGATTCTTAATCCATCAACTGCAATTCATACAATTTCTTATACAACCCATCCTTCACCAGCAGCTCCTGATGGGTTCCGGATTCTTTTATTTCCCCGTGATGCATCACAATAATTTTATCTGCATGCTGGATCGTAGAAAGCCGGTGTGCGACCATGATCGTAGTTCTTCCATCCATCAGCCGTGCAAGTGCCTGTGTGATCAGTGTTTCGGTTTCTGTATCGATGTTGGCAGTTGCTTCATCGAGAACAAGAATCTTCGGATCATAAGCAAGTGTCCGTGCGAAGGACAAAAGCTGGCGCTGCCCGGCAGATAGAGTACTTCCGCGTTCTGTAACCGGTTCGTCATATCCGTGCGGCAGTTTCTGAATAAATGGATCTGCATTTACAATTTCGGCAGCCCGTCTGATATCGTCCGGTGAGATTGCTTCATTATTCAGCGAGATATTACTTTTGATGTCTCCGGTGAAGATGAAGACATCCTGCTGAACCTGACCAATCGCACCGCGGAGCACATCCAGATCGATTTCATGAATATCAATCCCATCAATCAGGATCTGTCCCTTCTGAATATCAAAATATCTTCCGATCAGATTTAAAATTGTAGATTTTCCTGCTCCGGTAGCGCCGACAAAAGCAGCCTTTTCACCCGGATGGATTACAAAACTTACATCTTTTAAAATATAATTTTCCTCTTCGTAGGCAAACCAGACATGGCGGAATTCAATTTCACCAAGAATATTGACCGGAGTCGGATCGGCCGGAGATACGATCTCTGGTTTTACATCAAGAACACTGAAAATCTTTTCTGCGGAAGCAATGGAAGACTGCAGGGTTCCAAGCTGTTCGGAAAGCTCTTGGATTGGCTCGAAAAAGGAGCTGATGTAGGTGATAAACACGAACAGAGTTCCGAGAGAAAGATTTCCATTTAACACAGAAAGGCTTCCGGTACGGATAACAAGGATCATGGCAATAACCGAAACCAGATAGATTGAAGGCCGGAAGATCGCAAAAGTCATGATCTCGCGGAAATTGGCACGGTACAGTTCCATAGATTTGCCTTCAAATTCACTGTATTTCTCTTTTTCGCGTGCAAAGATCTGGATCAGCTTCATACCGGAAATATGTTCGGACAGGAAGGTGTTCAGCTCTGTGATTTTATTTCTTGTGATCTGGTAAGCTTTTCTGGAGAGATGCCGGAAAACAAAAGTCAGGATTGCAACCAGAGGTAAAAGCAGGAAGGATATACCTGCCATTTTCACATTAATTGAGAGCATGACAACAGCGTAACCAATAATCTTTACAACGTTTTTAAAAAGTTTCACAAGAATGGTGGAAAACAGTTCGTTGACTGCTTCAGTATCGTTAGATACACGTGTTACGAGCTTGCCAACCGGTGTTATATTGAAAAAAGAAAGTGACAGGCTGTGTATATGTGTAAATGTTTCTTCACGCAGTTTGTACACGATCTGCTGGCCCATCTTCTGCAAAAGCCAGGTGTCGGCAAGGTTCAGGAAAAATCCGCTAAAAAGCAGCAGAAGAAACAGGATTCCGGCTTTTAAGATCCCCTTAAAATCATTTTGTCTTAAAATCTTCAGATCATTGGAAGTAAGCTTCTGTGCACCTTCTCTGACATAATTTTTTAAAACAGATGTATCGGCATTTTGTAGTGCAGTACATTCAGAGCGGGTGAGATTTTCTGCCATGTAATAGTGATCCTTCCAGAGAAAAATCTGATAAAAGGAAGCAGAATCCGCCTTAGATACTGCCTGGTCGCGCGACAGTACAAGACCGTTCCAGTTTATAGCGTCCGAAGCGGAAACGTCGGCTTCTACATACGGATGATAATAACCGTTGATATACTGGTCGATTGCATTTCCGATGATGATCGGGCGGTAAAGTTCCACAGCAATGATAAAGAGAACCAGGACAGTTGCCAGGGTCATTACCCATTTATGCGGTTTTAGATAACTTAAAAGTCGTTTCATCTTATGGCTACCTCCTGTTCTCCAATGGAAGCTTCCAACTGTTGCTTTTCAAACATATCTTTATAAATACCATTTTTCTGAATCAGTTCGGTGTGTGTTCCAAGCTCTTTCATTTCTCCGTTTTCAAGTACCATGATCAGATCGGCATGCTGTACTGTGGAAATTCGGTGTGCAATCAGGATTGTTGTTTTTCCTTTACGATCGTCCCTGAGATTATGTAGGATATGTTCTTCTGTATCGGTGTCGACAGCGGAAAGGGAGTCATCAAGGATCAGGATCGGTGCATTTTTTATCAGGGCGCGGGCGATGGAGCTGCGCTGTTTCTGACCGCCGGAAAGCGTAACGCCACGTTCGCCGACGATCGTATCATAGTTGTCCGGAAAATTTGCAATATTATCGTGAATGCAGGCTGATTTTGCTGCGGCGATAATACGGCTCATATCCTGTGACTTTGTGCCGAATGCAATATTTGCTTTCAGAGTATCGGAAAAAAGAAAATTATCCTGTGGTACATAAGCAATATTTTCACGCAGAGTTTTCAGCGGAATTGTGTTGATATCATGGTCATCCAGATAAATCATGCCTGGCTCGGTGTTGTAAAGCCGGAGCAGGAGATTGACCAGAGTGGACTTTCCGTTGCCGGTGCGCCCGATGATGGCAAGGGTTGTCCCGGATGGGATGTCCAGATTGATATCATGCAGTACCGGAGAAGTATTTCCAAGGTGTGCAAATGTCAGGTGGTTAAAACGGATATCCCCGTGCAGGGTGTCTAAAGTCGTGACAGAAGCAGTATCTTTTACATTTGTCTGCGCTTCCAGAATTTCCTGTACACGACGGATGGATGCAGTTCCCTGGGAAAACATGACGGCAGCTTCCGAACAGGCGAGCATCGGCCATACCAGCATATTGACATACTGATTGAAAGCTACGAAGCGTCCGAGTGTAATCTGTCCGATCAGGGCGAGGTATCCCCCATAAAGGAGTGAGGCAAGACTGGAAAATCCGATGATCACATCCAGAAGCGGGATCAGGATGGCTTCCAGCTTTGCGATGCGCATACTTTTATCCATGGTATCCTGGTTCTTTTTGGAAAAAGAAAGGATTTCTGCCTGCTTGCGAACAAAGGCCTTGATCACACGGATCCCGGAGAAGCTTTCCTGTACAAAGTCGGCAAGATTGGAAACACTGTCCTGACGTTCGGTGTAGAGGTTATCCAGTACCTTTCCGTAATGCATATAGCCGAGGCAGATGATGACCATCGGGATCAGTGCCAGAAGGGTTAGTTTTATATTGACATAATACATCATCTGGTAGACGACCAGGAGCGTCATGACTACGGAATCAAAGATGCAGATGACAGCAGGGCCAAGTGCCATGCGGACCGCATTTAAGTCACTGGTAAACCGGGTCATCAGATCACCTGTTTTGTGGCTGTTGTAGTATTCCACATCCATAGTTTCCAGATGGGAAAACATTTCATTACGCAGTTCACGCTCGATAATACGTGCGGTTCCAAAAAGAAAATAACGCCACAAAAAACGGCCGACTGCAAGCAGAAGACCAATCAGAAAGATCCCAAGAAGACAGGTACGAATGGAACTCCAGGTAATGCTGCGCGCGGTAAGACCATCGGTAATGATACCGGTAAGTTTTGGAATAAATACACTTGCCGCATCTACAGCAAAAAGAGTAAGGATTCCGGCAATATAGCGATATTTGTATCGTCTGACATATTGCATGATAAAGGGCAGTGGTTTCATATCAATGCCTCCTGAAAATGATAATTTTTTTCTATATAAACTATTATAGAGGATAGAATCTGGGGTGTCAAAGATTCCGTCAAATAAACGGGAAATACTTTGTGAAACAGGGGGAATTTCGTGAAAACGACAATTGCAATTTAAGATACATTTTTCTATAATGACGAGAGGTAAAATGTTAATAAGATAAACAGAGGGAATATATGAAAACATTACAGAAAGATTTGACGACCGGGAATCCGGGAAAAATTATTTTTAATTTCACACTGCCGATCTTCATTGGAAATGTATTTCAGCAGTTCTACAGTATGGCAGATACGATTATCGTAGGAAAGTTCGTGGGAACCAAAGCACTTGCGGCTGTTGGAAGTACGGGAACGATCATGTTTCTGATCAATGGATTTATTCTGGGAATGACGGCAGGATTTACCGTACTTACGGCACAGAAATTTGGCGCGGGTGATATGAAAGCAATGCGCAAGACTGTAGGAAATGCCGCGATTCTGGCGATTATTATGTCTCTTATTATGACTGTGCTCGGAATGATGGCAATGAAACCGCTTCTTGGGATTATGAAGACACCGGATGATATTTTCAAGGATGCCTATGCGTATATTATGGTAATCTGTGGTGGAATTGCGGCGCAGATGCTATATAACTTTTTATCCAGTGTCTTGCGGGCACTTGGTAACAGCAAGGTTCCGCTATATTTCCTGATTCTTGCGGCGTTGCTCAACATTGTGCTGGATATGGTATTTATCATTGCGTTTCACATGGGCGCAGCCGGTGCGGCATGGGCGACCGTGATTTCACAGGGGATTTCGGGAATCCTGTGTCTGGTATATATTGTGAAGGCGGTTCCGATCCTGCATTTACATAAGGAGGACTGGCGTCCGAGCGGACATCTGCTGAAGATCCAGCTTGCAGTCGGAATCCCGATGGCTCTTCAATATTCGATCACAGCGATCGGAACCATGATGGTACAGACTGCCCTGAATCTGCTTGGCTCCACACAGGTAGCAGCATTTACCGCAGCGAATAAGATCGAGCAGATCGTGACGCAGGCATATGTTGCGATGGGAACCACGATGGCAACCTATTGCGCACAGAATATTGGAGCAGGTAAGATCAAAAGGATCCGTCAGGGATTTAAGTCAATTACGATCATGGGAAGTATCTATTCAGTCGTAGTTGCGGCGATCATTATGACGGTTGGGAAATATATGACGTATCTGTTCCTGTCTGGGGATCTGACAGAAATTATGCATTCCGTGGATATTTACCTGAAATGCGTCGGTACTTTCTTTATTCCGCTTACCGTTGTAAATGTTTACCGGAATGGAATCCAGGGAATGGGATATGGACTGCTTCCGATGATGGCTGGTGTGGCTGGTTGGCAGGGGCGTTGTTGCCATGATCGCGGCAGGGCAGAAGAGTTACTTTGGAGTATGCATGGCAAGTCCGGCGGCATGGATCCTGGCAAGTGCGTTGCTGATCGTGATGTATTATTATGTGATCCATCAGAATGAGAAGCGGTTTGCGAAGTATGCGGATGAGGAATAGAAAAGTTTTCTTTATAAAGCAAACGGAATGAATAACAGCTCCGGCGAATATACTTTTTAGTAAAGTGGTTCGCCAGGAGCTGTTTTTATGCGCCTTTTTTTATACATATCTGACTTTATAGTTCCTTTTATGATTTTGTCCATTCTTATATATGGAATTTTTGCAGGAGTGAATGTATATGATACTTTTATTCAGGGAGCAAAGCGTGGATTTTGGACGGTCGTGCGGCTGATGCCGACGTTGATCGGATTGATGGCAGCAGTGGGGATTTTGCGTGCATCGGGTTTTCTGGAATTTATATCGGAAATAATTGGAAATGTGACGGAGCAGATTGGATTTCCGGGGGCATTGGTTCCGCTTACGATTGTGAAAATGTTTTCGTCCTCTGCCGCAACGGGATTATTGCTTGATATCTATAAGGAATTTGGAACGGATTCGAGAAACGGAATGATCGCTTCAATTTCGATGGCGTGTACGGAAACGATTTTCTATACGATGTCTGTGTATTTTATGTCAGCAAAGGTGAAAAAAACCAGGTATACTCTTGCCGGAGCACTTATTGCAACATTTGCAGGGCTTGCAGCGAGTGTGTGGCTGGCAGCACTTGTATAAATAAAAGTTGTATATAAAAATTATCGAATGTTGTATTCAGATTTTTTTGAAAAATGTATATATCGCACAATAAAAATGACTACAATTAACAAAAAATGTGCAAAATCTTGACAAAGAATGGATAGAAACATAGAATATAGTCTATAGATGGTTCGAATCTAATTTTTATACGAAAAGGAGCAAAACATGAACGCAGCAGAAATTATTAAAAAAGATTTGGATGCAATTTATATTGGGAATCTGAGCACAGTAGATGACAATCTTACACTCCCGGAGAATGGAAAATACGGTGCTCAATTTACCTGGGAGACAGGGGAAGAAAGATTTATTGACAATACAGGAAAGGTACATCGTCCGCTGCATGGCATGGGAAACCGTAAGGTTACACTGACGGTTACTGCAACCTATGAAGGATGTAGTGAGTCAAGAGAATATGTGGCGACCGTATTGCAGGAAGCAAAAGAAAATATCGTAAAAGAAGTACGTAAAGTCGTCCTTAATGCACAGGTCGGTGAAGAAGCACATCTTCCGTCTGTTGTGATCGCATATACAGAAGATGGACGCCGCATGACAATGCCGGTGAAATGGAATACATATGAGCCGGCAAAAGAAGAGACAGTGGTTGCAGTTGCAGGTGTGATCGATGGAACAGAAAAGGAAGCATCTGCAGAGATCCATTATAAAAAGGAAATAGTACCAGTAAAAGGACCGGAGAAAAAGGTGGATTATGTTCCACTTGGACAGGTTCGGTTGAAAGAAGGAACTCTTTATTATAAATACCAGAAGCTGATGGAAGAATATCTTCTTGGAATTGACGATGACCAGATGCTTTATAATTTCCGCAAAGCGACCGGACTGGATACCAAAGGAGCACCTCCGATGACCGGTTGGGATGAGGAAAGCTGTAAACTGAAAGGGCACACGACAGGACATTATCTGTCAGGTATTGCACTTGCATTTGCAGCAACCGGCAATCCAAAATTTTTAGATAAAGTCAATTACATGGTAGCAGAGCTGAAAAAGTGCCAGGATGCATTTGCGGCAACCGGCAAATATCACAGAGGATTTTTGAGCGCATACTCAGAGGAACAGTTCGATCTTCTGGAAGTATATACTAAATACCCGGAAATCTGGGCTCCGTATTATACTTTGGATAAGATTATGTCTGGATTATATGATTGTCATGTACTTGCCGGAAATGAGACGGCAAAAGAGATTTTGGACTTGATGGGAGACTGGGTATATGACAGACTTTCCCGTCTGCCAAAAGAAACACTGGATAAAATGTGGGCAATGTATATTGCAGGTGAGTTTGGTGGTATGCTTGGAACAATGGTAAAAGTCTATGAGCTGACCGGAAAAGAAAATCATCTGAAGGCTGCAAAACTTTTTGAAAATGAAAAGTTATTCTATCCGATGGAAGAAGAATGCGATACATTGGAGGATATGCATGCAAACCAGCATATTCCGCAGATTATCGGTGCAATGGATCTGTATCGGGCAACTGGTGATGAGATTTATTGGGAAATCGGAAAGAATTTCTGGAATATCGTGACTGGTGGACATACATATTGTATCGGTGGGGTTGGTGAGACTGAGATGTTCCATCGTGCAAATACAACGTGTTCTTATCTTACGGATAAGGCTGCTGAAAGCTGTGCAAGTTATAATATGCTGCGCCTGACCAGTCAGTTATTTGAATATACGCGAAGCGGCAATCTGATGGATTATTATGATAATACGCTGAGAAATCATATCTTGACATCAAGTAGTCATAAATGTGATGGTGGAACGACTTATTTTCTTCCACTTGGTCCGGGTGGCAGAAAAGAATTCTTCCTTTCAGAGAATTCCTGCTGTCATGGAACCGGTATGGAGAGCAGATTCCGTTATATGGAAAATATTTATGCGCAGGATGAAGATGCGCTTTACATTAACCTTCTTGTAGATTCCGTGCTGACGGACGAAAATGGAAAAACGATGATTGAACTTCAGAGTGTGGATGAAGAAGGTGTAATGGAAATACGTTGCCAAAAGGATCAGAAAAAAGTTCTTAAAATCCATATTCCGGCATGGGGGCAGAAGGATTTTAACGTGTCTGTAAATGGAAAAGTTCTTGCAGATACAGCACTTCATGATGGTTATATGGTAATTGATGCAGATTCGAAAGCCGGAGATGTGATCCGACTGGAACTTCCGATGGAATTCCGTGTGTTGGATAACAAGTCTGATGCGGCATTTGTCAATCTTGCATATGGGCCATATATTCTTGCGGCACTTTCAGAGGAAAAAGAATTCCTTGCAGCACCGGCAGTAGAAGAAATTCATATGGTTGATGGAAAATTACAGTTTGAAGCGAATGGAATGAAGATGATCCCTCTTCCGGAAGTAGATATGGAAGCTTATCATGTATATTTTCATAAAGAATAAAAATAAGAAATAAAAAGCAGGAGTGTGCAGTTAAAAAATGTACACTCCTACTTTTTTGTCATATCAGTTATATCATACTTTTGCGAAGATAAGAGATTTAAAAATAAAATCTTCTTGACGGATTCTGCAAAACAGTGGATAATATTGCACAGTAATCACATGTGACAAGACAGTAGATTATACACTAAAAGAATGACAGGAGCAGGAGAAAGTTATGAAAGAGTTTCTAAGAAAGAAAAATATTATCTTTTCAGCGAAGCGATACGGAATCGATGCGCTTGGTGCAATGGCGCAGGGACTGTTTGCATCGCTTCTGATCGGTACGATCATCAGCACACTCGGAGAACAGCTTGGTATAGGAATCCTTGTAACAGTAGGCGGTTATGCGAAAGGAGCAACCGGAGCTGCGATGGCAATCTCGATCGGAGTAGCACTTCAGTGTCCGCCACTTGTATTGTTTTCACTGGCGGCAGTCGGAATGGCAGCAAATGAACTTGGGGGTGCCGGAGGACCTCTTGCGGTTTTGGTCGTTACGATTTTTGCAGCAGAATTTGGAAAACTGGTTTCAAAAGAAACAAAAATAGATATTATTGTGACACCATTTGTGACGATCTGTGTGGGGGTTCTGCTTTCACTGGGATGTGCACCGGCGATCGGAGCAGCGGCAAGTACCGTAGGAACTGCGATCATGTGGGCGACTGAATTACAGCCATTTTTCATGGGAATTATCGTATCTGTGATTGTTGGTATTGCGCTGACACTTCCAATCAGCAGTGCAGCGATCTGTGCGGCACTTTCGCTTACCGGGCTTGCAGGAGGTGCTGCTGTAGCCGGCTGCTGTGCACAGATGGTTGGTTTTGCGGTTATGAGTTTTAAGGAAAATAAATGGGGTGGTCTTTTTGCACAGGGAATCGGAACCTCGATGCTCCAGATGGGAAACATTGTGAGAAATCCGAGAATCTGGCTTCCGCCGACACTGGCATCCGCAATTACCGGTCCGGTCGCAACCTGTATCTTTCATTTGAAGATGAACGGTGCGGCAGTGGCATCCGGAATGGGAACCTGCGGACTGGTCGGACAGATTGGTGTGTACACTGGCTGGGTAAATGATATTGCAGAAGGAACCAAAGCTGCGATCACCGGAATGGACTGGGCAGGTCTGGTGCTGATCTGTTTTATTCTTCCGGCAGCGCTTTCCTGGGCGATTGCGATTCCGATGAGAAAATGTGGTTG
>ERZ826051.2435-NODE-2435-length-14422-cov-4.247372_pt1 | contig 14422 bp, 9 predicted proteins | sample MGYA00519928_ERZ826051 | MGnify/ENA primary metagenome ERZ826051 (study PRJEB31778, sample SAMEA3449219) | human gut metagenome | biome: human gut; feature: human-associated habitat; material: faeces | place: United Kingdom | collected 2010/2012 ...
TCACGGAGTTGCCTAAGTATTGTGACGAAAAAGGAAATATAGATCCGGCAAAACTAGATCAGCTGATGCCCTGGGCAGAGGAACTTCCTGAGGTATGTCGGAAACCACGCCGCCCATAAAAGCGGCGTTAAATTTAAGGGTAGGTGCAGGATTTGACGTTTACGCATTGTTTTAATCCTTCACATTTTCTTCTTTTGTTTTCATTCTTGAAACATCTTTTTTTACATGACAAAAGGCAGCCAATCTTGACTGCCTTCTAACTGACACTATATCTTTATAACTCACCTAATATTACTGCTCTAATTCGTTTCCATTTCTGCAATATAATCCTATCTCCTTCCTGCCCATATCGCTATAAATAGATTCAATAATTATTCATATCACAATGTACTTATTTCCTTTAAATTACATCTTTGCACTGGCAAACTATATTTCTTATACTTATATCCAATGTACCCAGCAAAACTATTTTCGTGTGTAGAAATTAAGAGTTGAATATTTGGAAACTCTGTTCTCATTAATTCCACAAACGAAACTATATTCAAATCATCCATACACTGAACCGGATCATCAATTAGCATTATATTTAATCCACCATTTACAAATATCTTATGTAATGCTAACGAAAATGCAAGCAAAATACCAGATAATTGTCCTGAACTCATAGTGTATAAAATATCATGTTCTTCATTAGGTGTTGTAAATCTGATAGAATTTAATTCTTCTTTACCATCCTTATCTCGAATTAATATTCCCTGTCCGCCTTGATACGATTGTAAAATTCTTGCACTATAAATATAAAAAGGTATCTCAATCTCCAAAATAATATTGCCTTGATATTTATCAATACTTGCTTTCCAATCTTTCATGTATTGATTAAGTTTTTTACTAATTTCACCTTCAATACATGCTTTTTTCCGCTTTAAGTTCTCTATCTTTTTACTTTTTTCTCTTTCTTGTAGAATAAATTTATATTTTAAATACTCTTCTTTCTGTAATATATCCCCTTCCTTCAGCTCTGCAACCTCTTCTATTGACAAAAAATATTCCTTTAATAGACTATCAAATTGGTACTCACTCTTTTTTTGATAATATTCTTCTGGCAATACACATATTGCATTTTTTATAACATTCTGAATCTGCTGAATATCCTTTTCCATATTATTTACAGAAAACTCATCCGTTAAAGAAATCTCAAACATATTGTCTTTTAGAAATTTATCTATGTATTTGTATTTCTCTACAATATCACTTTCATCGAATTCCATAAAAGCACTAAGCAACACATTACTCTCTAAATCGGAAATTAAAACTTCAGCGTCAACCCACACATTTTGCAGAAAAACTTCACTAATAGTATCTACTATCTCCTTCATTTGCCTTCCTGCCGTTCCAAGAAGAGAATTTACATCATTGGTTGTTTTTTCAATATTATTTAATAACTGCTCTTTTTCCTTCCAATCATAACCACAATATGGACATTTTCCATCCTCAAATATACTCCCCTCTTCTGAAGTTTTCATTAACTGCTCACGAATTCTAATCAACTCGTTTATAGATTGTTGTGTCTCTTGAACATTCTTTTCAATCTGACGATACTCTAAAACCTTTTGAACTAATTGCTCACAAACATCTGGTTTATCAACATATTTTCCCATTTGCTGATATTCAATATTTATGTAATCTAAATCCTTTACTTTTTTACTTTCCTTCTTTAGAAACAAAAGTTTCTTCTTGCTTTCAAAATACTTTCCAATATCATCTCGTATATATCGCATAATAATATATGCTTTTAATTGAGTTTCCAACATAGCGTTATTTAACAATGCATTATACTTACTATTTTTCAAATCATTCCGTAACAATTCTTGATTTAATACAATCTCTTTAATACCATCTAAAATATGCAAAGTATACTCCAATGATTGTTTGGAAGAAATAGTCGGTTCCTCAATATCCCATATCACATCCTTCTTAAACAATTTCCTATATTTCACTCGTGCTCCCGATTCATTTTCCAAATCAGCACATAAACTCTCCTGTAAGTCTGCTATCTGCTTATCTAGATATTTAACTAATTCACTGATTTTCTTTTTTGCCGATTTTATATCCACAAATTTTTGATTTTCATCAGCAATTTGAAACAACGAATTAATGCTTCCCATTCTCCCCGCTTCATTATTCTTGAAATAATCAAGCCTATCTTCTTGTTGAATATAATATAACAACGTGTACAATGTCTGTGAAGTTTCTCCAAACAACTCCGATTGTAACCCTTCCAGTGCTTCTAAGGGCACCAAATTTTCATCTGAGTATTCAACCTCATCAAAATTATAAATGAGATACGTTTTTGTTATTTCTTTTAATTTTTTTGGATTATTTTCAATAGAGCTAGTACACTCTTCATGTCCCTCAACCTTCTTTACCAAAACAAATGTTTCGTCTTCTTTGCAAAATTCCGCTTTAATAATTACATCCTTTTTATAATTCTTTGCAAAAAATGCTTTTTGATACTTGTATTTTCCATCTAAGACCTCACATGTTGTTACTCGCTTGATATCTCCTGTAATCAAAAATTCTATAGCATCAAACAAGCTTGTTTTTCCATAACCATTTGGTCCATCAAATATATTCAATCCTTCCTTAAAATTCAGCGTGAAATTTTCAAATAACTTATAATTATCTAAGAAAATTTTATTGATAACTATCGTACTATTCATTCTCTTCCTCCAAATCAACAAAACCCCAATCTTCCAATACCTTATCCACTAGTTGCTCAATATTCCCTTGCGAATCATTTAAAGTTTCAATAATACAATCCAACCGCTCTCGTTCATCATTATTACATTTTTGAACATCTAACATGTAATCCGATACACTCTTTATTTCCCCTCTAGATTCAAAATTAATCGGAATAATCGGGATTTTAATAAGTAATTCCGAAACCAATTTATATATTTTTTCATTATCACCGTTCTTTTTAAACTTATTAAAGTTTTCAGTATCAAGAATATACGTTTGAATCAATTTACTGGCTGTTTGACCATGTTGTTTACTTAATTTTTTGAACTCATCTGCCTGTGCGTCATTGTATGCAAATACATATTTCTTAAAATAAAAAGGATCATCCTCGATCTTTACCTTTAATTTGTCCAATTTGTCTGAATTAACATCTTTATTAACACAGTAAATTAATGATGTATTCTTATCCATATCCGGAACATATACATCATTTTCTCTAAAAAAATTGGCAATTTCAATTACCAAATCTTGAGTGTTCTTCTGTGCAACCAATTGAGATTCTAAAATCTGTAACACAATAAATATCTGACTTTCAACATTTCTATTTTTAAATATATTCAAATTATACGCCGTCTGCTCAAATATAACTTCTGCTTGAACTACATTTTCATATGCACAATCAAACATTATTTCTTTAATAACATTAATCATTTTTCTATTCCTCCATCAATATCTACAATTGCATCTTCTAAAGGTTTCATCTTAATATTTTTGCAATGATATATGTGTTCCTCTTCAATTTCAAATTCCCTCAAAAAATCACCTGCTCCATCATAAATTGAATCTGTTTCTAAATCTTTACTTATCAGACAATTAACATCCATTAATATCTCATATAAATCAGGATTAGCTACAATTTCTCCACATGCACGCATTAATGCTTTTTTACTTCCATCATTATTTCCTACTGTTGTCAACAAATTCAATTTCTTGTTTTTCCCCACATACGAAATATAATCTCTATCTTTTTCAAATGTAGAATTTATATCACGCAATCCCTTAAAAAACGGATTTTTGTATCTATCTATAATACAGTATTCAGCCCAATTCATTTCGTCTATTTTCTTTAAAACATTCGGATTGATTGTGTGTATTAAATCTCTGATTTTATCTTCGCTCATTCCTGAAATATGTTCATAAAATACACTCACTTCACACTGCTTACAACACATTTCTCTTTCTTCTTCAGAGTCCCATTCCTCCAAACAGTATTCATGATATTCACCGCACATCATTAGCAATTTATTTTTAATATTGTATAAATAGTATTCTTCACATCTTTTTATTGAATCATCACTATCAAGCACCTCTCTAATCCGATTAAATCCTATAGTCCGCTCTATGGTTCTATTATACTGAATATGTCTTTGCGTAATATGCTTGTCTATCAATCCTTGTAAACATAAAAAGATCATTTCACAAAAATTTTGATCCGTACATTTCCATCCTTCAGCCCCAGTATTTCTCCAGTAGTTATTGATTTCTACCTTAACTAAATCATTAATTTCAGCTAATTCGCAGTATACATTGCCATTAGAATAGGAATACACTTCAATTTTTTTAATATCTTCATCTTGTATATTATTTTGGCTCGTCACCATTTGCGCTTGCAAATCCAACAATATCTTGTCCAAAATCCTGTCAACATTATTAACAGTAATTTTCTTATACACAAAATATTTTTCGTTGTACTCTTTAATCAATTTATTGACTTCTGATTTTCCGCCTGGTTTATATATTTTTTCTACTTCTTCTTTTTTTATCGGACTGCTTTTATAGGAAATAATTCTATTTTGCAACGCCTTTATCTGACTACAATTCAATACCAATTCCTTAACTTTATCATTCCATTCATCTTCATTATAGTTTATTGACTTACACACATGCAAATACGCATATTCAATAGTTTTGTAATTAACAATCTTGTAATATAGTTTTACCAAGGCATCTTCATAATCAGTAATGTTGTGCTTATCTTTAGCTTTCACCTGATGAATAGTCTTGTATTGAACACCATCATCACCTTGATACAATATTGAAAAATCTTCCAACCATTCCAACTCAACACTATATTTCTCTATATCATCTATTTTCCCCATAGAAATCAATCCATTTATTTTCTTTAACACTACTAACAAGGCTATTTTACCTTGATAATTATAACCACTCCAACTGTTTGTTGCATCCCAATTGTTTTTTTGTAATTCAGTATTAATGCACATGCTACCCCTTCTTTCATCGCAAAATAACATATATTCAATTATACCAAATCTACATACATAAACAAGTCCCAATTTCGTCAATGATAGCGTAAATTGTTTTTCGGAAAAATGTAAGCAGACCAGCCCTTTGATAATTTCAAGATTTTGAGCTCAGTTTATTATACTACATCTTTCCTTATATTTCTATACTTTTTCATTCCTTTGTTCTACACGCTATGCTTATGCGATAGTTCCCCCGGCATTAATAATAGATCTCATCCATGAGAATTGCTTTTTCTCCAATCCCGGGATTGCTTTTCTTAACACTTCTTCATTTCTGCTGCTTTTCCTTTTTTGTACATCCTGTATCAATTGATCTTCACATTCTATTCGGTTTTTCTTTCTCTGTTTTTTATCCTGATATTCCATCAGATCGATTATTTTTTGCTCGTTCCTCGTTAATACTCGCAGATGGCTTATCCAATCTACGCCTTTTTTGCTCCATCCCATTGGACGGCTGGACTCTCTTGCCGATAAAACATGGCTGATATGACCTTCTGCACTGCATCCCCAGACAACTCCTCCGTCATCAATCCTTACCATGATCACAAGCCAGTTATTTTTAATATACCGTGCGCATTCCGTTACTTCCTTTTTCTTGTATTCCTGATCTGTCGAGGCATAGCATTTTTGAAGCAGTCTCATTACTCCATCAAAATCTCTTTCATTGATCGCACCATATATGAATTCTTTTGCCGCCTGCTGACTGTCGTCTAAATGTGTGGTTGCCTTGTGAATATATTTTCCCAAATGATATTTGTCCAATACAAACTTACTCTTTTCCAATACCCTGCATCCTGCAACGCTCCATGGTGTCCCATCTCCGGCAATATATACGTTTTTCAGATACTCTGTATCATAGTTGTCGTAAATGTACTGCTGCACTTCTAGCCACAGATCCTCGTTTCTTTCACTTCCTTCGTACAATCCGCCAAAGTATTTCTTTCCTACAAGTTTATGACGTTTGCAGCCTTCCGCTACATCGCGCACAATATCCTCATACAATAAGATCAATTTTGTTTTCACCGACTTTTTGATAACTGCTTTCAACGGCTTCTTCCACAAACTTTGTTTTTCCGGCAAGACTCACCTTGTCATGTGGGGCAAGTCCTACATATTTGTCAAGCAGATATACAGATTTCCCGCCATTTTTAGGCTTATAATAAGCTCTTTCGATTTCCAGGTTTCCAAATGTTGTAAGAAGTGTTCTCCGGTCCGCTTTGTGTTCGACATAGTAGTTTTTCTTTCTAAACTCACTTTGACGGATGTTTTCCTCGATTTCTTTCAAGCATTCCTGATAGATTTTTCGGCCAAACTCAATCATTACATGCATCAAATCTTCCTCAAACCGAAGCGTATTTCCGGCAAAAAGATATTTTTCTAGAATTTTTTTAATTTTGGTAGTGTCATTTTCGATAAAATCGATTATACTGTTATACATAAGGCAGTTCTCCTTTGCGTTTTTTGTTTCGTCACTTAAAACTTTATACAAAGGAGTTGCCTTTTTCAATATTTATTTTTCCGAAAGTTTTTTACGCTAGCTTATACAAAAAGGCTCCTGCCAGGAGGTATCATACATTTTCACAAAAGTGATACCTTTTAGCAAAAGCCTATTATTCAGCAAAGTCTCAAAACACCCCTCTGCTATGATATTCAAATGGTTCATTCATAAGGCTACAAAATACACATCCTTTTTTGCTACTTAATATCCCACAAACCGCAGAAAATCAAGGTTTCTTTGAAAGCAGACAAACCGTTTCAATATTCCCCTGAACTTTGATTTTATACTGCATAGCGAAAGTGACACTATTAACTTAAGGGTGGGGTAAATACCTTAACCATTTGAAAATTCCTTTTAATGTTACTACTTTACCCTGTCCTCGGCAGGATCAACTGCATACCAATGTTCTGCATTTCGCTTACATTCTAACACAGGTATTCTTTTTGTCACTTCACGTTTCGTGCTTCCATCACTCCGAAGAATTTCTCTCCATTCCACTGGTTTATTATAATATTTCATTTTGCCCCCACATTGAGGGCATCCTTCAATATGTATTTTCTCTATGGTCAATCTATTCCCATAACCACTAATTGCAAAATTGAAAAACAAAGGATGTCTCGTTTGCTTTTTAGCAATTCTTCTAAGTGTAAAAAAGATTAAAAATAAAAATACAAATATTATAAAAATAATAGAATATTTCTGCATATCTAAACTTATTGTATTTCCATTCATCCCTCTAAAAAAGCAAACTATACTTTTTACTATTTTGGCAAACGGAAATATTCCTACAATTGCAATAATAGTGCTAATCCATGTTAAAATAGCTAAAGTAAATGGACTACGCCATTTTGGTTCTGGATCATAATTTGCCGTCTTTTGCTTCTCTTCCGAGATATTATTGATAATATCTCCTGCTGCAATTTGAGTTTTTCCTATAAAATTCACATTTCCATTGAAATTATTTTGCTTATACTCTTCTTTTCTTCTTCTCATATCGTCATCTTCCTTCTCTTTTGCGAAAAAGTATTCCTTTTGCCAAAATGTATACTGATAATTCCGAAAATCTTATCCCTGGGGTAAATCAATTCCCTCATACCCATTCTGCGGAAACTGAAGCACACATCCATTTTTGCCCTAAATCGGCGGAAACCTTTGATTTACGGGGCTTTTCTCGTCAGCAGAGCCACAGTCTCCACATGCCCACCCATCGGGAACATGTCACACGCCCGTACTTTCTTCACTTCGTACCCTTTTTCCCCCAGCACCTTCACATCGCGGGCGAGTGTTGCCGGATCGCAGCTTACGTAAACGATGCGGTTTGGCGACATGCGGACGACCGTGTCGAGGAGTGTCTGGTCGCAGCCTTTGCGCGGCGGGTCAACGACAACGACATCCGCTTTGGCAGATTCGGCGCCGTCCGCAGAGATGAGTTTTGGAACAACTTCTTCTGCAGCACCGGCGTAGAAGCGGGCATTTGTGATGTTGTTCCGGCGGGCATTTTCCTTCGCATTTTCGATGGCTTCCGGCACAATTTCGACGCCGATCACTTCGCCGGCACTGCCAAGTTCTTTGGCGATGAAAAGGGAAATGGTTCCGATGCCGCAATACAGATCCCACACTGTCTCGCCGGGTTTGATATCCGCGAATTCAAGGGCGGTACGGTATAATTTTTCGGTCTGAACCGGATTCACCTGATAAAATGACTGCGGGGAAATGCGGTAGCGGATACCGCCGATCGTATCCTCGATGGCATCTTCGCCCCAAAGCGTGCTCGTCTTTTTGCCGAGAATTACATTGGTGTTCTCAGGATTGAAATTTAGGCAGATGCTTGTCATGCCATTGATTTTTGTAAAGTTATCCACAAGAAGATTCCATTGTGGAGAAGTTATCCCCGATTGTTTCTGCGAACGTGCATTAAGGACGAGGCAGACCATGATCTGACCGGTGTGATAGCCGGTGCGGATATAAATATGGCGCACAAGTCCTGTCCGGTGTTCTTCATTATACGCGGGAATGTTGTTATTATCCATCCACGCAAGCACGATTTCCAGGATCTCACGCATGATCGGCGCCTGAATTGCACAGTCCGTCATTGGGATAACGCGGTGCGAATGCCCGGCATAAAATCCTGTCACTGCGTGTGGTTTTCCATTTTCATCCAATTGCTCGCGTACCGGAAATTGGGCTTTGTCGCGGTAATGCCATGGGGTTTCCTCCTGCATTCCGAGGATTGGGAGCCATTCCACGGTAGTAAGATCCACGCCGCCGATGCGCGTAAGACAATTTTTTACTTTGTTCTCTTTGTACCTAAGCTGCGCATTGTACGATAAATGCTGCAAGGTACAGCCGCCACAGGGACGCGCCGCAGGGCACTGCGGTTCGACACGGTCCGGAGAAGGTTCCAGCACCTCTAAAAGTCTCGCAAATCCGTAATTTTTCTTACATTTCATAATCCCCGCGCGTATGGTCTCGCCCGGCAATACTTCCTTGACAAAAAGAGCATAGCCATCTACATGGCCTATGCCCTCTCCATTATTTCCAAGATCGTCTATTTTTAAGATTACTTCCTGGTTTTTCTTAAAATCCATCGATTATTCCTCCGGTGATGTCTGGCGCAGGTTGCTCTCAAACATGCGGTTGAATCCCAGCCACTCCATATTGTCGCCTGCTTGATGGAATACTTCCGTCAATGTCTGCAATTTCGCATCTGCATTGTCCGCGAGATGAAGTGCCATTGCCTCCATCAATGCCGGTACTTTCGGGGAACCAAATTCCAATTTCCCATGATGTGCTAAAATGCAGTGAACCAGCTCATTTTCCAATTTTTTCGGAAATCCGGGGATGCCGGCTGCTGCCGCAGAAATTTTCTGTGCGCCGATAAAAATATGACCGAGAAGCTGTCCGTCATCGGTATAATCATTGCGTGGAAATGGCGCAATTTCGTCGATTTTTCCCATATCATGGAACAATGCCGCCGTGATCAGAAGGTCACGGTGAATGAGTGGGTAGGCGCCCGCAAAATATTCGCACATATTTGTCACACTCAAAGTATGTTCGAGAAGTCCTCCCATAAAGCCGTGATGTACACTTTTTGCCGCAGAATGTCTGCAAAATTCTTTGACAAATTCCTTATCTTCGACAAAAAACATTTTCAGCAATTTGGAAAGATATGGATTTTTCACACTATTCACATATGCCACCACTTTGGCATACATTTCTTTGATATCTTTGTCCGTCGTCGGAATGTAATCCGCCGGGTCATATTCGCCCTCTTCACTGCGGCGCACACGTGAAATATTCATCTGAATATTTCCTTGAAAACTCGTCACAAGACCTTCGCAATAAATATAATCCATTGTCTCAAAATCTTCGATGCCACGTCCAAGTTCCCAGATCTTGGCATCTGCCGTGCCGGTCTTATCCTGCAGGATCAACGAATAATACGTCTTTCCTGCCTTCGTCTTTAAGATTTGTTTGGACTTACAAAGATACGTTCCAACTAATTTTTGTCCTTCTCGATAATCGTTCAAATAATACATATTTTGCTCTCTTTCCTTATTTTGCTTTTGCTGTGACCATCACAAATGGTCCGAAGATCTTTTTGCCCTTAATTGTCTTAAATGCACGCACGCGGTAACTGTATTTCATGCCGCGAACCAGCATTTTACAGCGGTATCCTGTCACTTTATTTTTCTTAATCGTTTTCACACGGTTAAACGAAGTCTTAAATCCTTTGACATGAACCTTCATAAATACCTGATAGCCGGTCACATTTTTATTGCGCGCCCAGCGGACCTGAATGCCTCCGCGGATGCCTTTTGCTTTCAGTTTTTTCACTTTTGCCGGCGTCAATGCGATAGCGGCTTCTTTCGAATCCACACCTTCGATGCTTTCGCCGTCTGCGGCCGTAAATACCGGGCGGATCTTATAAGTATAAGTAGCTCCTGCTGCCAATTTCTCATTGGTATATGTCAAGGCGTTTACATTTTTATACAGGGAATATTTTCCTTTTGCTTTTTTACGGTAAACATTGTATGAAGCTGCACCATTTACGGCAGTCCATGTCAATGTACCTTTTGTAAATGAAGCATCTTTCTTGCCTGTCAAGCTTGCCGTGCTGTCGAGCGGGTGAAATGTAAGGCCGTTCGTCTGTGCATAAGTCTGCGCTTTCGCACCGGATTTTGCCCAAATCTCTGTGCCTGCCGGGAAAGCACCGGCTGCAATGTCGATGTCATTTTTGATCACTACATTTTTCAAATATGGGCAGGCCGCAAATACATTTGCTGCGATCGCTGTCACTTCTTTGTCACCCATTTCCTTCGGAATATACAATGTCGTCACTGCCGCATTTCCTTTGTATCCGGAAATCGTGCACGTCTTTCCATCACTGCCGGCTATCGTCGAAAATGCATCTTCTGCATCCACAACCACTTTCCCCTGCGATGAGATAACCGGTGTCGCCGTCGGTGCAACACTTGGTGTCGTGCTCGGTGCCGCACTGGCACTTGCTGACGGAGTTGCACTCGGGCTCTCACTTGGCGCTGCCGTCTCCGAAGATCCGGTCTCTGCCTGCGCTGTCATCGTTTCCTTCTCATTTATCGTCTGTATTGCTGCTTTTTTATCTTCCACAGTTTTCGCCTGCGCGTCCATCGGCGCAACGCCGGCAATCAAAGACACGCTCAAAAGAATACTCACATACTTCTTAAACTTTGTCATTTTTACTCTTCCTTTCTGACAATGAAAAACTTCATTTTATATTGCATTCTTCATTGTACAGGCTTTTTGTGACAAAATCAAGGTTTTCTTTTAAATTGCATCACACCTCTTCCTCCTGAAAACTCTGCAAAAGCTGTTTGTCATAACGGTACTTTTCGTTGACAGCCGGCATATTGCAGGCGATCAGAACTGCATTTGCCATATCCAAAAATACTTTTTGCGCCTCGCTCTGGCTGTAAGTTTCCACAGCGTCGGCAATTTTGGCACGGTACCGCTGCTGTGCCACATAACAGATCATTGGCAGGAGATCACTCCGTTTCACGATCAATCGGCGGCGCTTACCATCATTGTCAAATTCTTCCAACCATTCTTTCGCTTCGCCGACACTTTCGACCACCACTTTTCCTTTTCCAAACCGGTCAATCATTTCTGCGATATCCGGTGGACATGGCTCTTCATCGGTATATTTTTCAAGTTTTTGGATTGCCTGTCTGCTGCGGATATGCATTTCATTACGCTCCGGAATATGAAAAAGATCCGAAAGATATTTGTGCGTCATTGTGCTGGCTGGGGATTCAAATAATTCTGCCAGCAGTTTCGTATTCTGGCCGGTTTCCGAATACGCCATTTTCGCAAGTTCCAAAATATTTTTTGCCAAATGTTCCGAAATGTCAGGATTTTTCGAGCGTTCATTGGAACGAATATACTTCTTGATCTGCTCAAGTTCATTTGCCGAGCTCCGATAAAAATGCCGTTTTTTCCACGTCTGAAATCCGCTTTCTGCCAAAAGAAACTTGAGATTGTTTTTTGCGTCATTCCGCATTCCTTCAAGGACGAGCTGACGATATTTGGTAAGGAACTCCTGCGCGGTCTTGCTGTAGCCCTTGAAAATTCCGGAATGTTTCCACATCCAATACATAAACTGCTCTTCGTCCAAAGTCTTGACATACTCAAACTGCTGCATCAGCCATTGGGTATTGGTTTGATGCAGAATCTCCGTACCATCATCCAGGCCTCCTTCGTACTCCTCGACTATCTTCTGGTATTTTTCCCAATTCCATCCATTTTCAAGTGCATACATTGCGATCATTTCCGTGTAATCATTGATCTGAAACGACGGCTGCGATGCTCCCTCCACAAGATACTGATTTGTCTGCTCCACATTGCACCCAAGGGAAAAGGCAATGCGGAAAATCTGTTCACGCGCAGGCACAGCGACGCTTCGGATGCCAAACCACCGACGTATGGTCGGAAATGATGCCGGCCGTTCACCCCGGATTTTGTTCAAGAATGTATGATACGCCTCTTTCCGTATTTTTTCCTGTTGTTCCAATGTTCCGCTCAGCGAAAATCCCATCTGCGAAATGAGAAATGCATCAAATGTCCCAAATAAGACCTCTTTCTCCATAAATCGTACCCCTTTTATTATCTTTTGCCGGCAGCTTCCTGCTGCCGTTTTTATTTTATCAGAAAAGTGTCGAATTTTTTTTCCAAAATTTTCACTTTTTGGTAACTAATCAGGATCAATAGTTACTCTTTTATTGAATCACTCCTACAAAATCCCTTTTCTTTTTTTTACTTCTCTGTGTCGGTTTCACCGTAGCCGCGGGCTTTTTCGTCACCACAGCCTCCGCTTTTTTCTGTTTGCTCACTGTCAGTTTTACCGCCGTTCCACGCGCCACCTTTTTCCCTTTTGCGACACTCTGCGAAAGCACGGTATCTACCGCTTTACTGCTTTCTTCCCGTTGAATTTTATAAGTCAAATGTACCTTTTTCAATTTCTTTTTTGCCTGCTCCAGCGTCAATCCACGCAACTTTGGCACAACAGTCTTTCCCTGGCCTTTGCTTATCGTCAATACCAGTTTCTGGTCTGCGCTGACCCATTCTCCCGCCGAAACATTCTGTGAAATGACCATTCCTTTTTTCGCAGTGTCCGAATATTTTTGTTTCCATGTGATATCGACGATGCTTCCCCACTCTTTTTCTGCCTCAGCCATCGTTTTTCCTGTCACATTGGTCATCAAAATTTCCTTTTTCGGTGTTTTCGTGGCTTCCGGTGTTACGACCGGTGTCTCTACGGCAATGACCGGCTCCCGTTTTTCGTCTTTGGTTCCTGCATGCAGACATCCGATGGTAATGGCGGTTCCAAGCACAGCCGCACCCGCAATTCCCGCAATCCTTCTTCGCCTTCCGGAACCACTTGTGATGTTCTGCTCTTCTTCGTACATGGCATCGTACAATTCCCGGATACTCTGCCAGCGGTTTTTGGCATTTACTGCCATTCCTTTCATAACCGCCTTCTTTTGCTTGGTAGAAATTTCCAGCTCTTTCATATTCAAAAGTGACGGCATATCGTCTCCCAATGCCCGAATTACCGAATCGGTCGGTGCCTCTCCCGTCAACATATAATACATGGTTGCACTGATTGAATAAACATCAGTATAAGCTCCCCACCGCCCCTTGTAGCGGTACTGCTCCTCCGGCGAAAATCCTCTTTTAAATAACACCGTCATTGTCTTTGTATTGTCAATATTCCGCATTCTCGCGGCTCCAAAATCGATCAGCACCAGACTTCCGTCTTTTCTTATCATAATATTGTCAGGGCTGATGTCTCGGTGCACAATCCCTGTCCGATGCACTTTTTCCAATGCTAGAAGCACCGGCCGCATCGCATTCAGCACTTTTTTGCCATCCATTTTTCCGTTTTTCTTAATGTACTCTTTTACACTGACTCCATCAATAAACTGCATGACAATGTACGCAGTTTCATTTTCATAAAAGAAATCAAGGACAGACACAATCCCTTCTACTTCATTAAATTTGGACAAACATTTTGCCTCATTCAAAAATTTCTTTATGTCCTCCTCATAATGATTCTTTTTGGCATTTTCATACAAGTATACTTTATTTCCATGTCCGCAGATGACATCCCGACTGACCATTTCGCTCGGAAAATATTCTTTGATCGCCACCGGAATCTGCAACCGGCTGTCCCAGCCAATATAGGTAATTCCGAAGCTTCCCTCGCCCAGCACTTTCCCCAGAATATACCGGTCCGCAAGCCGCGTCCCCGGCAAAAGACAGCGCGGGATCGGATTGTAATCTTCCTGTTTCATTCCACAAAAAGAACACCTCCCGGTCT
>ERZ826051.2436-NODE-2436-length-14422-cov-2.940628_pt1 | contig 14422 bp, 14 predicted proteins | sample MGYA00519928_ERZ826051 | MGnify/ENA primary metagenome ERZ826051 (study PRJEB31778, sample SAMEA3449219) | human gut metagenome | biome: human gut; feature: human-associated habitat; material: faeces | place: United Kingdom | collected 2010/2012 ...
GTAGCACTTACATATGAAACATAAGCTATTATTTAAAATGATCGGTTCCTATCTTATTTTTGCTGTGTTGGGATTTATCCTGATCTCGACCTTTACCGCACATTACAATCAGAATTATCTGGAGCAGTATTACGCTGCTGCCTTGCGCCGGGAAAGCAGTCAGATTGCAGATTCTTTCGGAAACAGCTACTATCGATCTGAGTTGACGTTGGAAGAATTTCAAAAACAGATTGAAAATATCAGTCATGACCTGCGTACTCCTTTAACATCCCTTCTCGGATATGTTAGACTATATAAAAAATCCCAGTCTTCCTATATCTCACAAAACGCTGAGCTTTCAGATACACTAGATGTCATTGAACGAAAATCAGAATCACTGAAAAACCTGATTACGCAGTTTTATGATTTTTCCCGACTTACAGCTCATGACTATACAGTAAATCTCATTAAAATTGATACTGTAAAATTACTGAGAGAATCTTTTGCAGACAACTGCCACATACTCGAAGAGACACATTTAAACGTTTCGCTTGATTTGCCGGATCGCCCAATATATGTGCTTGCTGACAAAACAGCTTTAGAACGAATCTTTTTTAATTTGTTTCAAAATGCCGGAAGATACGCACATACCTTTTTTCATATAACAATAAAAAACGAACAAAATTCCATTAAAATCTTGTTCGCTAATGACACATGTTCTCTTTCATCCGAAGATATTTCTCATCTGTTCGACCGCTTCTATATTCAGGAATCGGCGCGCAGTCAGGGCGGAACCGGACTTGGTCTTACGATTGCCAGATCACTTGCAGAAGAGATCGGCGGAGAGCTTTCTGTTTCTTCCAAAAAGTCAAACGGAAATAACTCTCTTCTCATCTCATTTACTTTGGCATTACCTTCTTGTTAGTTTCAAAACTTTTATACCGGATTTCCCTTTTGTAAATACATATCCGCGATCCCACCCTATAATGTACGTTTAAGAGTTATCGCTTTGTATAAATCAAATCCGTCATTCCATTATACGATTGTGTTTTGAGCAGCCTTAACTTAATTTCATGGTCAGTCTTTTCAAAAAGTCGAATGCCTGACCCTAAAATAGTTGGAATAACAGTAATATAATAACAATCAATTATATCTTCCCTGTTGGATAAGGGTTGCACCACCACATATCCAAATATCTTTCCCACTTTCCTCTCGTAGTTTTTTTACCAGATCAACAGAGCTTTCATTGGTAAAATTAATTTTATCAGAAGATGTTTTTTGATTATGTGTTACTACATAGGTTGTAAAATCATTATAAACCTATTCATTTGGCGAAAGTTCAGTAACAATTTGATGATAAGTATTCCACCCCATTATCACAGTATCAATATCTTTTGCAAATTCAGAATATGTATCAATGTTATCAGCGTCATCACCCTGTCCAACCAACCATTCAACACTGCCTTCACTGTCTGCGATATATCCGTCAAGGCTCATTGCTATAAACAAACTGACTTTTTTCATAGATCCTCCTTTAAATTCACAAACTGGGATTTTATTCTTTATCGTTCAAAAGTTTATTTACTCTTTCAACTGGAAATCTGTCTTCAATATCAATTATTTCAAACAAATTTAGTGGCAATTCTTTTTCATCAATTAGAGTAAGATATTCATTAACAGCTCTACGGTCAATCATAATTTTTCCATGACCAGCCCAATGTCGATTACTCTCCTTCTTTTTCAAACCAGAAATCCAGTATTCATCACCATTTTCAATGTCTATATAATTTGCGTAATTACCGTTATATTTCTGAAATGCATGGTTGTTAAAATAAATGGTTTTCTTGGTTTTTGAAGTTTTCACATACCCAATCCATGCTGGACCATCATCAGAATATCCTGTTTTCAGTTCAATATACATTAAATCTTTAATCATTTATATCATTTATATCATTCCTAAATTTAAATTTTTCGTGTTACCGGAATTTACAACTCTATTTCTTTATGAAAAAATCAATCTTACAATCAAAAGAAAAACAAAAATCCCAATGAAATAAGAAAGCCTCCATAAATTCTAATATTTATACCGCTTCTCTCAGTCGCTATGTCCCATTAGCTTGCAAATAATTCTTTTAATTCTTACAACAATTCCTCCAACTCCTCCCAGCCTTGATAATAAAATGCCGAGAGCAAAAAATATCACTATAACAGGAACCATGTCCAAATAATTTTCTCCCATAGTCGATCTCCTTTACAGATTCTAATGTGTTTTTTCAGTATACTATAATTATAATCATTCTATCAGACAAAAGCTTTTATTTCTACGGAATTTTCTGCAAAGCATATATCTACGTATTGTTAAACTGTATCATAGAATATAACTAAAAGGTAACCTGCCTCAGCAAGTTACCTTTTTTCAACGCCTTACAAAAAATTTTCTCTTTTCTCATAAAATCCTGATATGCTTTCTCATTTACTATACCGGGACTTTGAGAAAAACATCCGGGAATTAGTGGGGCACAAAGTGAACCATCTTTCAAAAACTTATCGAAATCTAATCTCTCGTCTCCATCAAGATCACCTTACCGTACACGAACGATATTTCCACTTCATCTTCAACAAATTCATTACTTACGCACAGGCTGTCGCTCGGCTTAAGGAAATGATTTGTCAGCGGATATTTTGCCCCTGTAATGTTGAACGCATCTACAGGCTGTTCTAATGGAAACAATGAAAAGTACGGTCCGAATGCCTCTTCTTTTTTCAATGTAACAGTTTTATCGAGAAGCCGTATCTTATTGTGAGCGTCCATAATGCAAGCGTCCGCTCCTGCTTCCAGCGCAATTTGTAAACATTGCACATTTGCCCACAGGTGATCGATCCGGTTGCCGGTTGCCCCCAGGATGACGATCTTTTTGCGATTCAGACCAAGGCAAAGGCGCAAAGCGATCTCTGTGTCTGATGCATCTTTTACCGGATTAAATTCTCTCACGGGCACATCAAGTTCTTCTCTGTAATATTCAACGAGCTTCCTCGGAACGCTGTCAAAATCTCCCACGATATAATCGGGTTTTATCTCGTTGTCATACAAAAACACAAGACCTCTGTCTACCCCGATAACAAATTCAGTTTCTTCGCTTTTTAAAATCGAGAGAGCAAAATCTTTTTCCACCATCCCGCCGCTCACGATCACAGTCTGCTTACTCATGACGTTTCAATATCTCCATAAATCTCTTTGTATTTTCTGTAATATTGCCTTTGAAAACTCCCGAACCGGAAACAATAATATTCGCTCCCGCATCCAATACCGCTTCCACATTTTCACAATAAATTCCGCCGTCAACTTCGATATCCGTCTTAAGACCTCTCTCGTCAAGCAGGGTGCGAAGTTCTTTTATCTTGTCAAGCGATTCCGGAATGAACGCCTGTCCGCCGAATCCCGGCTCAACGCTCATGATGAGAAACATATCCGCAAGCTCCAGATACGGGATCAATTCTTTCACAGGAGTTGCCGGTTTGATCGTGATGCCTGCTTTCACTCCGCTTGCCTTTATTTCATCCACTGTCGCCTTTACATCTTCACACGCCTCTAAGTGAACAGTAATGATATCCGCTCCGCATTTTGCGAACTCTTTCACATACCTGATCGGCTCAGTCACCATAAGATGTACGTCAAGCGCCTGTTTTACCGCGCCTTTTAACGCGGACAATACCGGCATGCCAAACGAAATGCTCGGTACGAAAATTCCGTCCATCACATCAAAATGTATATATTTTGCGCCTGCTTTTTCTGTCTGTTCGATCTGTTCTCCCAGAATTTTAAAATCAGCCGAAAGAATCGACGGGGCAAGAATATTTTCCATCTTCAATATCTCCTTTTTTCCTGTAATTCACGGTACATCGCAACATAATCGTTGTACCGGATCTCATGTATCTTTCCTTCTTCTGCCGCCTGCTTCACCGCACAGTCCGGCTCATGCACATGATCGCACCCCGAAAAACGGCACAATCCTTCATACGGACCGAATTCCGGGAAATAATATTTTAATTGTTCTTTTTCAAAATCATTGACATAAAGGGAACTAAATCCCGGAGTATCTACAATATATGAGCCGCAGTCTTCCACCTTTTCATCTTCTTCCAAAACTAAAAGTTCGGAATGTCTCGTCGTATGCTTTCCTCTGTCGATCTTCCTGCTGATACTCCCTGTTTCCATCATTACTTCCGACTGCAGAAGATTGATAAGCGACGACTTCCCTACACCCGACGGGCCTGCAAGAACAGTCGTTTTCCCGTGCAGAATCTTTTTCACTTCTTCGATCTTCCATCCTTCTTTCGCACTCGTAAAAAAGACCGGATACCCGCATGATCTGTATATTTCTTCCATCTTGGAAATATCGCTTTCTTTTGCAATGTCAGATTTGTTAAAACATAAGATTACCGGGATCTTCTTTTGCTCCATCATCACAAGAAAACGATCAAGAAGATTAAAATGAGGTTTAGGCTTCGTCACCGCAAATACAACGAGCGCCTGATCGATATTCGCCACCGCCGGACGGATCAGTTCGTTCTTTCTCGTAAGGATTTCCCTGATATTTCCCTTTTTTTCCTCTTCATCTAAAACTTCTATCTCTACATTATCTCCTACAAGAGGCTTCACACCGTCTTTTCGGAAGATCCCTTTTGCTTTACATTCATAAACACCGGATTCTACTACATGAACGTAGTAGAATCCGGCAATCCCTTTTACAATTTTACCTTGCATATTTTATAAATTCCCTGTCGGTACCGCCTATTCATTGTCTCCGCCGTTTTCCGGATCGGTCTGTCCTGACGATGATCCTTTGCTGACAAAATAATATACTTGTGTCCCTTTTTCCACTTTTGTACCTGCCGACGGAGTCACACTGTAAATCGTTCCGACCGGAGTATCACTGTAGTCTTCACCGCCGTATACCGGAACAAACCCTGCCTCAGTCAGCACTTTAACCGCCGTGTTTTTCTCCATTCCGATCACATCACTCGGAATAGTAGACCATTCTGTTTTTGATCCAAGCGTTACCGTATATTTTATTGTTGTGCCTTTCTTTACTTTAGTTCCCGCTTCTGTTTCCTGTGTGACAACCGTTCCTGCCGTTCCGCCGGCATATTCTTCCTTAGGACTTCCTTTCAGTCCAAGTTCTTCTAAGGCGGCGGCAGCCTGATCCGCCGTCATATTCAGAAGCGACGGCACTTCTACTTTATCTTTTTCGGGATCTTTTCCTTTACTGATAATAAGCTGAACGCTTGTGCCCTCGTCTACCTGCTCTCCCGAACCTGGAGTAGAGCTGACTACATTTCCCATCTCGATCGTATCATCATAAACTGCCTCGCCTTTTGTCACTTTCAGACCGGCATCCTGAAGCATTCTCTCTGCTTCCGCCTCCGATCTGTTCACAACATTCGGCACAGTTACTTTTTTCGCAGCTTCTCCGCTGCTGATCACAACCGTAACCGTAGAATTTTTCTTTACTTTCTTTCCTTTTCCCGGATTCTGGCTCTTAATCTCGCCTTTTTCGTATTCATTGGAAGCTTCTTCTTTATCCGCTTTTTTAATACCGAGATCTTTTTTCTTAAGTTCTGCCTGTGCGTCTTCAAATGTCATTCCGCGCACATCCGGTACTGTTACCATCTTTTCTGTCTTTGAAGAAAGACCGGCTCCTTTGAAAAATCCCGCCGCATTTCCGACAAGAAACAGAATCAGCAGCGCGATCACGACTCCCGACACGATCATCAGTATTTTCATGATCCGCTTCGTATCGGGATTTACATCATTCTTCTTCCGCCTGTCTTTTTGACTGCGCCTTCTGTTATCATAATCATTATCGTCGTCGTAGTCATAATCGTCGTCATCATCGTACTCATCATCGTCATCGTACTCATCATCATCATAACGACTGCCCTGAATCCGTTCCAGTTCTTCTGTCGACATAACCATCGTGCGGTCTGTCTCCGCTCCTGTTCCCGCTCCCAAAACAACAAAATCGCCGTCCGGCTCTACAAGCGATCTTTTCAGATCCATAAGAAGAGACGCACAGTCCGGATAACGGCGTCCCGGATTTTTCTGTGTACACTTCATGATAATGCACTCAAGACTGTACGGGATATTCGGAACTTCTTCTGCCGGAGACGTAATCTCTTCCTGGAGATGCTTCAACGCGACCGACACCGTGGAATCTCCGTCGAACGGTACGTGCCCGGTGATCATCTCGTACATCGTAATACCGATGGAATAAAGATCGCTCTTCTGATCTACGACTCCGCCCCTCGCCTGCTCCGGAGATGTGTAATGAACCGATCCCATAACGCTTGTGCTGATCGTCTGTGTAGACGTGGTCGCACGGGCAATGCCGAAATCCGTCACTTTTACTTTTCCGTCTTTTGAAATGATAATATTCTGAGGCTTAATATCTCTGTGGATAATATGATGATTGTGCGCCGCCTGAAGCCCTGTCACCATCTGAATGGAAATACTGATCGTCTCTTTTGCCGAAAGTCTTCCCTTTTTCTTTATATAATCTTTCAGAGTGATCCCTTCGACAAGCTCCATTACCATATAGTACAGACCTCTGTCCTGACCGACGTCATACACATTGACAACGTTCGGATGCATCAGTCCTGCCGCAGCCTGCGCCTCACTCAAAAATTTCTTTATAAATACCTGATCCGAACGATAATCGCTTTTTAATACTTTGATCGCGACATAGCGGTTTAATTTACGATCCTTTCCCTTGTAAACATCCGCCATACCACCCGATCCGATCCGTCCGAGTATCTCATATCTTTTTCCTAAGCAAACTCCCTCTTTAATCATAATACACTCACCTCATCTGCAAACGGTTCTATAAGGACAACCCCTATATTATCTGTACCGCCGTTTTCTTTTGCCGCTTCTATAAGAGCCTGACCGGACTCTACGATATCTCTTCCTCCCTGAACAATATGAAAAAGTTCCTCATCTTCTACCATATTGCTCAAACCGTCCGTACACATCAATATGATGTCTCCCCTTTTCAGACGGTGCTCGTAAAAGTCTACCTCTACATCCGCTTTCGCGCCGATCGCTCTCGTAATAATATTTTTATCCGGATGATGTTTTGCTTCTTCCGGTTTTATCCCGCCAAGCCTTACCATCTCTTCTACCAGGGAATGATCTTTCGTAAGCTGCTGAATGCCCTGATTGATCAAATACAAACGGCTGTCTCCTACATTCGCGAAATACATCATCTGATTTGAGATCGTCGCCGCAACAACCGTCGTTCCCATTCCTTTGAGATGTTCGTCTCTTGAAGCTTCTTTTATGATCTCCCTGTTTGCCGTTTTTATAGCGCCTACAAGACATCTTTCAATATCTTCGCCTTCGCTTAGCGCCAATTCCCTGTTGAGCACTTCAACCGTATACTTGGAAGCATAATCTCCCGCCTGGTGACCTCCCATACCGTCTGCCACCACAAAGAGGTTCTGAAGAATTCCGAGAGGTCTGTCAGTCACATAAACATAATCCTGATTTACTTGTCTTACCATTCCTACATCTGTTATCGAAAATGTTCTCATATGCTTCTCCTTAATTCTCATTCATTGTCTCTTCCTCGTAGCGCCGTCTAAGCTGACCGCACGCCCCGTCGATATCCGAGCCCATTTCTCTTCTTATAGTAACATTAATTCCGCTTTTTTCAAGTTTATTTTTGAAATTCAAAGCACTTTTGCGGCTTGGACGCTGAAAAGAACGCTCCTTTACCGGATTTACCGGAATCAGGTTCAGATGACAGTTACGCGGCGCGAGAAGCTCGGAAAGCTCCTTTGCATCCTCGTCCGTATCGTTCACCTCATGTACAAGACTATACTCAAACGTCACTCTGCGTCCTGTCTTTTTAAAATAAGTATCGCAGGCGGAAAGTACCTCGCCTAATTCGTACTTATTTGCGACAGGCATCAGTTTCCTTCTCTTTTCCTGCGTAGATCCGTGAAGAGAAAGCGCCAGTGTGATCTGCAGACGTTCCTCTGCCAGTTCCAGTATTTTCGGTACGATCCCGCATGTAGAAACAGTCACGTTCCGCTGACTGATATTCAGTCCGTGTTCATCTGTCAGTATGTGAATGAATTTCAGAAAATTATTATAATTATCAAGCGGCTCTCCTGTTCCCATGATAACGACGTTGGAAACCCTCTCTCCGATAATTTTCTGGATCTGGTAGATCTGACCGAGCATTTCGGATGCAGACAGATTCCGTTTTAATCCCCCGATCGTCGAAGCGCAGAATACACATCCCATGCGGCATCCCGCCTGCGAGGAAATACATACCGAATTACCGTGCTTATACCGCATAAGAACGCTTTCCACCATGTTTCCGTCATACAGACGGAACAAAAACTTGTTCGTTCCGTCCAGTTTCGACTGCTGCCGCTCTGCCATCTGTACCGGAAAGATATCATATTCTTCCGCAAGCTTTTCCCGAAGTTTCACAGACAGGTTCGTCATCTCGTCGAAACGATCTGCAAGCTTCACATGCAGCCATTCATATATCTGTTTTGCCCGAAACGGTTTTTCTCCGAGACGTTCCAGCTCTTTTTGTAATTCTTCATATTCATATGCCCGAATATCTTTCTTCATTCTCATACTTTCCTTTTTCATTTTTCGTATCCTGCCATTTCACCCTTTTGCGCGTCCTGCCATTTCATCCTTTTTCGGCGTTCCGGCATTTTCAGACTTCTTTTTTCCGCAATCGCGCAATAAAAAATCCGTCGCTTTTATGAACTCCCGGAAGAAGCTGGATACAGCCGTTCTCTGTCACGCTTTCCCTCAATTCAAGGCAAAGATCTTCCCTTATATCGTCTGCGTAAAATTCAGGAAATTCTTTCAAAAACCAATGTACGTTTTCGATATTTTCTTTCGGGTTCACAGTACACGTACTGTACAGAAGTTCTCCTCCCGGCTTCACATAAGAAGCCGCGCAGGAAAGGATTTTTCGCTGAAGCTTTACGAGACTTACGATTCCTTCCGGCGACGCTTTATATTTCAGATCTGTTTTCTTCCCAAGCACTCCCAGACCGGAACAAGGCAGATCGGCGATCACAATATCCGCTTTACCCGCTGATTTTTCATCATACACAGACGCATCCTGACAAACCGCAGTTACATTGCAAAGTCCCATACGTTCTATATTTTCCTCGATCAAAGACACTTTATATTCTGTCAGATCACGGGCTTCCACATGACCGGAACATCCGGCTTGACCTTCCATCAAAATGCGTTCCGCCACATCAAGCGCCTTTCCGCCCGGCGCCGCACACAGATCGATCACCTGCGCTCCCGCCTGCACATGCGCCAGTTCTCCTACAAGCATCGAACTGATATCCTGCACGACGAACAGACCTTCCCGAAATGTTTCCAGAGACTCTAAATAATCATATTTTGAAATGAGAAGCGCATCCTTTAAATACGGATGATTTTCCACTAAAACATGTTCTTCCTCAAGCCGCTTTTTCAGCTGCTCCGTCGTAATCCGGCTTCTGCAGCATCTGATCGTTGTCGGCTTTTCTGTCTGGAAATCTTTCAGCATCGTTTCGATCAAAGAAAGATCATACGTTTCTTTCCATAATCGGATGATCCATTCCGGACAGGAATATCGTACCGAAAGCCGTTTGATCGGATCTGACGGATACTCCACCTCATCGATTCCTTTGACAACACTTCTCAGCACGCCGTTGACATAGCCTCTCAGACCGGAAAACCCTTTCTTCACTGCCAGTTTTACCGATTCACTGCAAACTGCATGATCGGGAATACTATCCATATATTTTATCTGATAGACCGCGCTTCTTAAAATTGCCCGAATTAACGGCTTCATCTTTTTTACTTTTACTTTGGAGAAACAATCCAGAATATAATCGATCTCTGTCATATGTTCCAGCGTTCCTTCCGTAACGCGGGTGATAAATGCTCTTTCCCTTTTCTCAAGATATTGATATTTTGTCAAAACTTCTCTTAATACAATATGACTGTATCTGCCGTTTTCCGTTACTTCCATAAGGATTGCGGCTACGATTTCTCTTTCATTGATCGCCTTTGCCATTATTCTCTCCCAAACACCATTCCTTCTTCCACTTTATATCCGCGCAGAAACGAGCCTGTATCCATTCGTTTCTTGCCGGGCATCTGTACTTCTAAAATACGAAGCACGCCGTCTCCCGTCTGTATGCAAAACGAATCTTTTGCTACGGACACTACCGTTCCCGGCATGGCGTTCTTCCCGGTTTTCTGCGCTGTATGTTCCTCGCTTCCCAGTTCGGTTTGCTCTGCACATTCTTCCTGTGGCTTTGCCAACGCTTTCCATATCTTCATCACTTTTCCGTCCCGGTGTGTATATGCGCTTGGCCATGAATTCAATCCACGCACGAGACGCTCGATCTGCACTGCCGATTTCGCCCAGTCGATATTGCCAAGATCTTTCGTGAGCATTTTCGCATAAGCAGTCGGGCTTTCCGGCTGCTTTTCAAACACTGCTGTTTTATTTTCTATTGCATGCAATGTTTTTACGCAGAGAGCGGCGCCTGCTTCTGCCAGTTTGTCATGAAGCGACTCTCCTGTCTCGTCTTCTGCGATCGGGATCTCGGTCTTTAAAATCATATCTCCTGTATCAAGTCCTTCATCCATCTGCATCGTTGTAACGCCCGTCACGCTCTCTCCTTCTATGATCGCCCACTGGATCGGTGCAGCCCCACGATATTTCGGAAGAAGAGATGCATGGACATTAATACATCCGTAAGGCGTCATCTCAAGAATCTCCTTCGGAAGGATCTGACCGAAAGCAACAACGACCATCACGTCGGCATTGTATTTTCTCAATTCTTCCACACACTCAGGATCGCGCACTCTTTTCGGCTGATACACCAAAATCCCATGCTTAACCGCCGCTTCCTTTACAGGCGTAAACTGCATTTCTTTTCCTCTGCCTTTTGGCTTATCAGGCTGTGTGACGGCGAGACACACATCATGCCCCGCTTCCACAAGCGCTTCCAGTGTTCCGACTGAAAAATCGGGTGTTCCCATAAATATGATTCTCATTCTTCCCCTCCTTGCGCATCGTCTTGATCTTCTTCATCATAAGACACTTCATGAAGTCCGTCTTCTGCCAGTTCAACATACAGTTTTCCGTCCAAATGATCAAGTTCATGACAAAACACCCTTGCAAACAAGCCTTCGCCTTCCATTTCGAACTCGTTCATATTTTCATCAAACGCCCGCACTTTTACACGGTCCGGTCTTGTAACGATTCCGAATTTTCCCGGTACGCTTAGACATCCTTCTTCTCCTGTCTGTTCGCCTGAAGATTCGATGATCTGCGGATTGATCAAAACAATCGGACCTTCCCCTACATCGATCACTACGATTCTTTTCAAAACGCCGACCTGCGGAGCCGCAAGACCGACACCGTTGCTTTCATACATTGTCTCAAGCATATCTCCGATCAGTATTTTCGTGCGAAGCGTCATCTTCGGCACTGCTTTACACTGTTTTTCTAATATATCGTCTCCTATTTCTCTAATTACTCTGATTGCCATTTTTCTCCTTCTTTCTATCCGCTACATCGGATTAAAATCAAATTGTATTCTCATTTTATCAAATCCCGAATTAATCTCAATATATTTTTCCGTCCGGTCTTTCAGCACGACAAGATCATGATAGTCCGCGGTTTTTACATAGATCACTTTCCGATAAACATCGTTGATCTTTTCGATCCCCGGACTTGCCGGGCCGATCACGGACGCTTCGATATCCTTCTTCGCTTTTATCATATATTCTTTCAAATAACGGCAGCCTGTTTCCAATAACGCCTCATCGGCGCTTGATATAAACACTGCCAGAAGATTTTCTGCCGGGGGATACCCCATCATCGTTCTGTATCGGATCTCTTCCTCATAGAACGCCTCATAATCCTGCGCCGCAGACGTTGCGATCGCATAATGATCGGGACTGTATGTCTGAATCACCGCTTCTCCTTTTTTATCTCCGCGCCCCGCTCTTCCGACCGCCTGAGTCAAAAGCTGGAACGTTCTCTCGCCCGATCTGTAATCATCTGTATACAACGACATATCCGCAGCCAGAATCCCGACTAATGTTACATTTGGGATATCATGACCTTTTACGATCATCTGCGTACCGACAAGTACGTCCGCCTCTTCATTTGCAAATGCAGACAGTATTTTCTCATGGGAATCTTTCTGTCGTGTCGTATCCATATCCATCCGCAGCACTCTTGCCTGCGGAAATACCGTCTTCACAATCTCTTCGATCTGCTGTGTTCCCGCCCTGAATTCTCCGATATGGTCCGAGCCGCATTCAGGACATATTTTCACACGCGTCTGTTCGTATCCGCAGTAATGACATCTCATCTTTCCGTCCCGATGGACCGAAAGCGACACATCGCAATGCGGACACTTTATAACATGCCCGCATTCCCGGCACGAAACAAACCCGGAATACCCTCTCCGGTTCAAAAAAAGCATCGTCTGTTCTTTCTTTTCAAGCCGCTCTTTCATCAGTCTTTGCAGTTGTTCGCTGAGTATCGAACGATTTCCGTTCTTCAATTCTTTCCGCATATCCACCGTATAAACCTCTGCCGGATCCTGCATTTTAGAACGGTTCTTCATTTCCATCAGAACATACTCGCCGTTTTTTGCCCGATACATGGCTTCCATCGACGGAGTCGCGCTTCCCAGAACAACGCTCGCGCCTTCTGTCTGCGCTCTTCTTAGCGCCGTTTCCCGCGCGTGATACCTCGGCGTCTGTTCACTTTTATAAGTCGGCTCATGTTCTTCATCGATCACGATCAGTCCCAGATTCGGAAAAGGAGTAAAAAGCGCCGATCTCGGTCCGATCATCACATCCACTTCCCCGGCTTTCGCCCTCATCATCTGATCGTATCGTTCTCCTGCGGACAGCCGGGAATTCATAACAGATACCCGGTCTTTAAATCTTCTGTAAAATCTCATCACAGTCTGGTAAGTTAACGCGATCTCGGGAATCAGAACGATTGCCTGCTTCCCCTTATCTACAACAGACTGTATCATTTCCATATAAACTTCTGTTTTTCCGCTGCCCGTAACTCCATGGAGCAAATATGTTTTTCGGATTCCGTTTTCATAATCCTTACAGAAACGCATAATCGCACGTTTCTGCTCCTGCGTATAAATAATCTCCTTCTTTTGAATATTTTCCGCATGAACCGGATTACGATACACCTGCTCTGATTCTACGGCGAGAACATGCTGTTCTTCCAACGCGCGTATCACCGTGGCAGTAATATTAAGCTTCTTTCTGACAAGTTCATAATCTAAAAGCGGATCGTCAAGAAGCGCCGCCATCAGACGCGCCCTCGCTTTCTGATTCTTTTCCAGATAATAATGAAGCTGTTTTTCCCCCGTCTCCCGGTCGATCAGCAGTCTGAGCCGCTTTTTTACCTTTATATTTTCTTTTTCTTTGATAGGAAGAACCGTTTTCAAAGACTGCAGCATCGTTCCGCCATAATTCGACTTCATCCATGCCGCCAGCGCGATCAGCTTCGTCTCGATTTCCACGCCGCTTCGCGATATATCAGCGATCTCTTTCACTTTTGAAATATCATAATCACATGTCTTTGACAATGCGGTTACATATCCTTTTGTCTTACGGTTTCCTTTTCCGAAAGGTACGACCACCGCCATCCCCGCTTCCACTTCATGTTCCAGCCGCTCGGGGATCCGGTATTGAAAGATCTTATCCAGTTTTTCATGTTGAATATCTATGATTACATCCGCAAACAATCTCTGTCCCCTTGTCTTTCCTAATTTTCCCTGATTTCCTCAAGTACCTCTGCGATCAGCGTTCTTTCATCCATCGGGTATTTGACTCCTTTGATCTCCTGATAATCTTCATGACCTTTTCCGGCCAATACGATCACATCTCCCGACTGACCATGTTCGATGGCATATTTGATCGCTTCTTTTCTGTCGCAGATCTCCACATATGCCCCGTCAGTCTTTGCGATTCCGACTTTGATATCATTGATAATCTCCTGTGGTTCTTCAAAACGCGGATTATCCGAAGTAATGATCGTAAGATCCGCCAGACGTCCCGACACTTCGCCCATCTCATATCTTCTGTCTTTTGAACGGTTTCCGCCACATCCGAACACACATACAAGACGTTTCGGTTCATATTCTTTCAGTGTTGTCAGCAGGCTCTCCAGACTCATCGCATTATGTGCATAATCGATCATCAGCGTAAAATCATCCGATACTTTTATCATCTCAATACGCCCTTTGACATGCGCTGTTTTAAGCGCTTCTGTTATTTTCTCAGACGGAACACCGAAATGACGGCACACCGCGATCGCAGTCAGCGAATTATACACGCTGAATTTTC
>ERZ826051.2441-NODE-2441-length-14397-cov-3.157579_pt1 | contig 14397 bp, 16 predicted proteins | sample MGYA00519928_ERZ826051 | MGnify/ENA primary metagenome ERZ826051 (study PRJEB31778, sample SAMEA3449219) | human gut metagenome | biome: human gut; feature: human-associated habitat; material: faeces | place: United Kingdom | collected 2010/2012 ...
CATTGAAATGGTTCGGAACGGATACAGCAATATGCGGGTTTCCCAGAAGGATGTGGATGAGATCCTAGTGAAGTATCCGGATCTTAACGGAATCATGGCCACAAGTGCAGTGACGGCCCTGGGGCTTTCAGAGGCAACTGAAGGACGGGAGATTTCTATTGTTTCCGTAGATGCTCAGGAAGATGCTCTGAAAGCAGTTCAGGATGGACGTATCGTGGCCCTGGGTGCCCAGTCCGGTTATCAGATTGGTTACGAAACCATCCGGTATATTGTGAACGATCTGGAAGGAAAGAGAACCGGAGAGGATGAGATCCTGGATTCCCAGGTGCTTACCACGGAAAATATTGATGCATACATAAAAGAAGATAAATATTCTTCTTCATAAAGTACACAGACATGAATCAGAGAGAATTTATCCAAAAATAAAACACAAAACATAAAAATAGGACAAAAACAGAATGCAGAGAAATCTGAACCAGAAAAACTTTGGCACAGATTTAACAGTCAGGCAAAAATAATACCGAAAAAACTAAAATTTCTCACACTTTGATAATCCCGTATTTTCGATAAAATAGAATCATCAAAAGGAAGTCGAAAACAAAAAACGAAAAGAAATGAAAGGGCGGGATAATAAGATGGAGAAGAAGAAAAAACTTTCGGTATCAACAGGGCTGTGTTATGCTGGAGGAGATGTAGGATGTAATATCGTGTTCGGAATGATCGGAACACTGCTGACGCTGTTTTACACAGATTATGTAGGGATCAGCGCAGCAACAGTAGGACTGGTAATGTTACTTTCCAGATGCTTTGACGGATTTTCCGATCTGGTCATGGGTGTCATTGTAGAGAGGACCAATTCCAAATGGGGAAAATCAAGACCCTGGCTTCTGTGGATGAGCGTTCCGTTTGCACTGTCAGCAGTACTGCTTTTTACAGTACCGCACACAACAGGAATGCTTCAGTTTCTGTATCTGTTTGTAACTTATAACTTCTGTACGACCATATGCTATACAGCGATCAATCTTCCATATGGAAGTCTTTCATCAATGATGATCCGTGAATCAGCAGAGAGAGATAAACTCAGTGTATTGAGAATGGGACTGTCACCTATCGGAAAGATCGTTGCAGCAACCTGTACACTGCCGCTTGTAAAGCTTCTTGGAAATGATCAGGCTGCATGGATCAAGGTTATGAGCGTATGGGCAGTGCTTGCACTTGCACTTCTGCTTCTCTGCTTCTTCAAATGTGAGGAGAAGGTTCAAATCGAAGCAAGAAAGAAAGATGAGAAGCTTCCGGTTCCGACAATGCTGAAGGCACTTTTCACAAATCAGTATTTCTGGGCAGTAATGATTCTGTGGACAGTACAGAGTGTATCCTTTACGATCACAGGAACCATTCTTCCGTACTACTGTAAATATATTTTCAACAATGATACATGGATGTACAGCGCACTGTTCCTTACAGAAACCCTGGTTCTGGTAGTGGGAATCTTCATCTGCTCACCGTTGATCAAGAAATTCGGAAAAAGAAACATCGCATTTATCGGCGGATTTGTTGCACTTGGCGGACAGCTTCTGTTTTTCTTGAACCCATACAGCTTTGGCTTCATGGTAATGAGCTGTGTTACACGTGCGATCGGACTTGCACCGTTAAATGCAGTTGTATTCAGTATGGTTGGTGATGTAGTTGAGTTTGGACAGTGGAAAAACCACATCCGTCAGGAAAGCCTGATCTTTGCAGGCGGTTCCTACAGCTGGTCTGCCTGGGCTGCCGGATATTTCGTATCCTGCCTCCCCGGTATCATTATCCAGCTGATTCTGATCCCCATCATCTATGTTGCACTGGAACGCGCTCATCTGCTTCCGGTACGCTACCCTGCAGTTTCTGTTTCCGCCGAAACCGAAGCCGCATAATATAAAGAGCGACATGCACCGCCGGGCACACCACGCAAAAAATGGCTCTTCTGTCTTACGACAGGAGAGCCATTTTCTGTTTGTAAATTCGTATGAAATAGAGGATTTCCGCCACTGCGGTGATACTCCAGGAGAAAACATACAGCAGATACAGGGACGGTATCGTATGGAAATAGGCAAATACGGTGTAGACCCAGATTACACGGAACACGCAGGAGCCCATGATGACAATGAACATAGGTATAATGCTCTTGCCCATGGCTCTGGCCGCCGCAATGGTACAGTCCATAAATGCCGAAATACAATACGAAAATCCCATGATTGTCAGACGGTACATACCGGCATTCATAACTGCCGCATCTCTGGTAAACAGGGACAAAAACGCTCTTCCGAAAAATACCAGTGACACTCCCAGGATCAGACCGATGGCGAAGGAATATGCCAGGCTGATGAGGTAACTGTTCCGCACCCTTTTCTTCTTGCCCGCACCGTAATTCTGTCCCATAAAGCTGCCGCAGGCGGTATAGAATGCTGCCATGACATCGTATACCATGGCATCTGCATTGGTGGCTGCGGAATTGCCTGCCACCATGGTGGCATCAAAGGAATTCACACCCATCTGCACAAAGCTGTTGGCAAACTGGAAAATTACGTTCTGCAATCCGGAGGGCATTCCCAGCTTCAGGATATCCTTCGTAAGTTCCGGATCCAACCGCAGCTTTCCCGGATGCAGGGCATAAATGTCTTTGCAGCGAAGCAGTGCCTGCAGGATTAATGCTGCAGATACATACTGGGAAATGATACTGGCCAATGCCACTCCTGCCACATCCATATGACAGACGATCACAAAAAACAGGTTCAGAATAATATTCAGCACTCCGGAAAAACCAAGATAATACAGAGGCTTCTTCGTATTCCCCACTGCGCTGTACACCGCATTACCAAAGTTGTAAATGGCCAGCGCCGGCATTCCCAGATAATAGATCCGCAGGTACAATACTGCTTTGTCCAAAAGTTCCTCTCTGGTCTTCAGCATTGTCAGCATCCACTCGGATAAGCCGACCCCCAGTACCAGTAACAGCACTCCCATGATCAGGCTGACCAGTGCGGCGGAATGAATCGTCTTCGACAGGCTTTCCCTATCCTTTGCCCCGTAATACAGTGCCGTCAGTACATTGATACCGCCGGACAGACCAATGAGGAATCCGGTAAACATGGTGACCAACGTGGCCGTGGAACCCACTGCTCCCAGCGACAGGGAACCGGCAAACTGACCGATCACCGCAATATCCGCCATATTGAAAAGCACCTGTAGCAGATTGGACAGCATTAACGGCACACTGAAGATCAGTATTTTCTTTCCTAAGGGTCCTTCCGTCAGATCCTGCATATTCTGTTTCATTTTCAATCCTATCCTTTTATCTTCTTCCCAGATTTGTATCTCTGTTATTACTCTTCCCATCAGCGTCCACTCTGACGAAAAGAACGGTCAAAGAGTTTTTTACTCCTTGACCGTTCCTTATTCTAGCATATCTTATCTTTCTTTTCTACCGGAAAATCATTTTTTTGACAACTTATGCTGCCTCTTTTTCTGAATTTTTCCCGGCACCGAACAGCTTGCGGATGCAACTGTAAGCAACCATAACTCCCAGTACCATAAGCAGTATGGCTACGATCAGCTGTAAGCCGTCTACCAGGAAGGTTGCCTGTCCGGATGCCACATTTTTCACCAGGGCAACTGTCTTCTGGATCAATGCAGTAAAGGTTACGACCAGCATCATTCCCATAGGGAAGTACAGTGTCCAGCCGGTACGACCGGTAGTCTTTAAGAATACGGCCAGAGCGATCAATACCAGTGCTGCCAGCAGCTGGTTCGCAGAACCGAACAGCGGCCATACATTGTTGTATCCGCCAAGAGTCAGCAGATAACCGAAAAACAAAGTGATCACAGTTGCAAAATACTTATTGGTCAGAACTCTCTGCACGGGAGTCATCTTTGCGGTATCTGTGGTGTCTCCCAGGAACAGCTCCTGGAAGGACATACGCCCGATTCTTGCTACGGAATCCAGAGAAGTCAGTGCCAATGCAGATACACACATGGTCATGAATACAGTTGCTACGGTTACGGGAACCCCCATCTTCTCCAGGAATCCTGCGACACCGGAGGAGAAAATGGAGAACGGTGTACCATCGGGCTTCGTGCCATTGACTGCAACTGCACCGACAACTACCAGTGCAACCACACCAAGCAGACTCTCTACGATCATGGCACCATAACCTACCATGGGCATATCTTTTTCATTGCTGATGGTCTTGGATGAAGTACCGGAGGATACCAGGCTGTGGAAGCCGGATACCGCACCGCAGGCGATGGTGACGAACAGAGTCGGGAACAGGCTGCTGTTACCTACCTGAAAACCGTTAAATGCATTCAGCTCCATATCGGGATGAGCCACAACCACACCAAGTACGGCACCGATGATCATACCCAGCAGCATAAAGGTGGTCATGTAATCTCTGGGCTGCATCAGAAGCCACATGGGCATTACGGATGCAAGGAACAGGTATGCCATGATGATGTAGATCCATGCAGTCTTGGAAGCATAGATGGGAAGATGCATACCTACAGCGAACATTACTACCAACAGACCGATGGCTACGACTGCCTTGACCCACTCGTTCATCTTGCCGAGCTTTTTCTGGATCAGACCGAAGATCACTGCTACAACGATGAACAACATGGAAATGGATGCCGCACTGCCGTTGGCATATGCCACACTGGCATCTTCCAGTCCGGTACCTACGAAGGTACCTGCCACCATATCGGTAAATGCTGCAATGACTAACAGAGTGAACAGCCAGCAGAACAGCATGAACAACTTTCTGCCGGTCTTACCAATGTATTTTTCAATGATCATTCCCATGGATTTTCCTTCGTTCTTCACGGAGGCATACAGCGCACCGAAATCCTGTACGGCACCGAAGAACAGACCGCCGATCAGAAGCCACAGGAGCACGGGAACCCATCCGAATACCGATGCGAGGATGGGACCCGTCACAGGACCTGCTCCGGCGATAGAGGAAAACTGATGAGAAAATACAGTGAATTTGGAGGAAGGCACGAAGTCCTCTCCGTCTTCATGGGTAAACGCAGGCGTCTTCGCCTTCTCATCGATTCCCCACTTTTTTGCAAGCCACCTTCCGTAGAAGACATAGCCTGCTACCAGCACTACCATTGCGATCAGAATGATTACCAAACTGTTCATTTTTGTTTCCTTCTTTCTTGTGTCTTGTTGTTTTGTCGTGACAGAAAGAAAAATTCTGATTGCCCGTAAAACAAAAAAGCTTTCCGTCTTCAGTGCTTTATAAGCACTCAAAGACGAAAAGCTCTAAGCTCTCCGCGTTACCACTTTGCTTGCCGTATATCTTATACGACCTCTTGTTCCCATCTCCATGAAACACATAAAAATCATGCTTCATTTCCAACAGGCTTCTAAATAACGGTAGAATACCGGTGACACCTACTTAACTGCTTCAGTGTACTTCTCACAGAGGATAGTCTGTCATACTCACATGCCGTCTCACACCAGCCGGCGGCTCTCTGAAATGCTTCCGTATGCAGATCTTGTTCTGCTCATCGAATTTCACTTTCTGTTCGATAGCAAAGATACCACTCTGATTTTATAATGTCAATAGTTTTCTTTTAATTTTTTGTTGATCTATTTTATCATTTTCCCTTTTTATCCGCAATCAGAGGTTTGATAGCGGAATAAATCTCGCTGGTACGTTTACTGTCCTTGAACTCTTTGTTCAGGGCATTGTTGATTCCCTGTTTGGTCTTGTACTGGCGGATGAATTTTACCACCTGAGGAACGATGGTCTGGTCGGAAAGCACCTTTTCCACTGCCTGGGCCAGTTCATCCGGCTCTTCTGCGGCTTTCTTATCAGCTGCTTTTTCTGCTGTCTTCTTTTCTGTGGATTTCTTCTCTGCCGTTTTTGCAGTGCTCTTCTTCCGGGTGTTATTGCTCTTTTTCCTTGCCGGCTTTTTCGCGGATTCCGCAGGCTCCTCCACGTTTTTGGCAGCTACGTCCTGAGTTACCGCATCGGTAATGTTCTCCGGTTCCATGCCAACGGATTCTCCAATCTCAGGCAACGGTTCTTCCAGGATCTGCACGCTCACAAATGCTGGCTCTGCAATCTCCTCTGCATCCACTTCCGCCTTCGGTTCCTCCGTCATTACCGCTGTTGCGTTCTCTGTCTCCTGTTCTGTGCTTCCCGCTGCCACCGGCTCTGCCTCTTTCACCGACAGAAGAGCCTGCACGCTCTCCTGTTCCACGCTTCCCGTTATTTCCTCCGCATTTTCTTCGGCCGCAGGATTCTGTTCCGCTGTCGGGTTCTTTCCCCACAGAAGATTGCGGGTGATCCGCACGGGAACTCCCTGTGCTTTCCAGTATACCATCAGACTGGTGAATCCATTGTCCTTGGTCACAATAAAGTAATCCGGGTGTATCCCTTCCCTCTGCTGCTCACAGATCAGGTAACCGAGATACGTTGCCAGCTGGAAATCCAGTGCATTCTTGGTACCCACTGCTACCTTGTGGTAAATGATCTGTGCTTTCGTCTCATTCAACTTCCGATGCAGGTCAAAAGTCATGCTGTCCGCATTGTCACTGTAGAAAATGCAGACGGTATCCTCCTCCGCCAGCAGTTCCACTCCCTCCATGCCTCGGCTCTTTACATTTTCAAAATCAATCAGATAATAGGCCATTATTTCTCCTCCCCATTTGTTGTATCAATTTCTTCCGCTTTACCAGTCTCTTCCGGTGTCCCCTGCTCCGGTTCCGCAGGTGCATCCTTCTGTTCCACAGTCTCTACAGGCTCTGTGTTTTCTACCGGTCCGGTTGTCTCCGGCGTCCCGGACTCCTCTGCACCTGCCTGCGGCTTTTCCTCCGTCACGGCTTCCGGCTCTTTTGGGATGCCTGTCTCCGTTCTGCTCTCCTCTGTGGCTTTCTTCTTCGCCGGAAGCTTTTTGCGAATGCTTTCCTTCCAGCCGGTGAGCTTCTCATCCCTCCGGTTCTTCCGTTCCCTTCGCTTTGCTGCCCGTTCCTGTCTGGCCTCTTCCTTAAGTTCCAGTTTTTCCTGTTTTCTGGACTGTTTTGCCAGTGCCTTTTCTTCCAGTTCCACTTCCTTGACAGCGGCTTTTTCTATATCCCGGATATAGCGGTCCGCCTTTTTGTGGTTCTTACGGTCCAGGCGGTATGGGTCATACACAAAGTACGATACCGCTCCCAGCACCAGAATCACCACACCGGCAATCGTCAGTACCGGTACGACGATCCCATACTCCGTAAATCCCAGTTCAAAACAGACAAATACGATCAGCATGGCCGGAAACAACAGCAGATACAGAATTCTTGTCACCATATCCAACAATGCATGCTGTCTTTTCCCATTGGTCAGAAGTGTTCCCTCAATAGCGGTATAAAATGCCATAAAAATACACAATTCCGAACCGAAGCCATGAAGATATCCGCAGATTCCGGTCAGAATCAGCGACAGAAAAAACATGCCGAACGCCGTTCCCTGATACCAGGCATTACGGTACTCCGTCATTCCCTGCAGCTTGTCCTCACTGATGCCGTGCATCTGATAGACATCCTTGCGGATCAGCCGTTCAAATTCTTCGTTATACCGCTGTTCCTCTCTGGTATTGCGCAGGTGGTCTTCCACTGCCTTGCTCATCTGCTCGATATATTCCTGCTCCTTGCGGATCCGTTTGGTTCTGAGCTGCTCCAGCTCATTCTGGCGCCTGACTTCCTCTTCCAGTTTCCGTACCTTTCCGATCCGGGGATTCTTTACCATAATCTCCGGATTCTCCGGAAGCACAGTTGTTTCGTTCTTCTCCTGATTCTCCATTGGGTCCTCTTTCCGTTTATATTATCATCCAATAGCCTTATTATAGATTTTCCGGCCCAGAAAAACAACCTTTTGTTCCCTGTTTTCATTGCTTTGGCTCTTCATCCTGTCACTCGAGAAAAATGCCGCAAGTACCGGCAGCATTACCATAATGGGGAATAAATAACGTACCTGCACTACCGGCCCCAGTAACATGGTCCCAAAGTATAAAAACGGCAGTAAGCTCATCTGGAAGCACCAGTATTTTCTTCGATACAGGCACAACACCATCAAAAAGAACAGACTCCAGCTGTATAGAGATCCATGAAAAATAACGGAAAGCACCGGCCATTCATTAAAGCAGTTACCACTGACGATCTTTTCCAGCACTTTTTCCAGTGCCGGGAATTTCGACCGATGTTCAATACTGCCATAGCCTTCGATTTCCGAGGAAGTATAGGTAAAGAGCACACCATACCTTGTGTCTGTGCCATAGCCCAGATTTTCCGCCCAGGAGAAATCATCCCAGAACCAGTATCCTCTGGTCAGTTCCAGAAAAGCATCCAGGAACTCGTTCGGATACCGTTTGCCCACTCGTAGCCAGTCTCTCAAAAACTGCCTGGAATTCTCCGTATATGCCGAAGCATTTACCGCGCCCTTGATGGTATCTGCCAGCGGCGCATAATAAGCATCCCAATGATCTCTCGGCACATATTTTTCCAGCAATGCCGCCAGCTCCGGATCCTGCACCTCCAGTTCCTCTCCATGATAATATGCCACTCTGGCAAACTGCTGGATGGGAACGCTGTAAGCCTCGATCTTCGGAGCCTCCAGCCGGGTCCCTATGACTGTCTGGATCACATTTCGCATTCCGGTCTCTCCCAGTACCAGACAAATCCCCAGAATCAGAATACCCAGTTTTTCCTTTTTCGGCCGCAGGATCAATAACAGCAGCATAAATACTGCCACCGCATATACTGCATTATTACGAAACTGCATCATCAGACAGCCCTCAGCCACCAGAAGAATGTTCATGAGGATTTTCTTTTTTCCGTTGCTGAAATAATTTCTCTCCAGAAAAAGTAAAAAGAACAACGTAAACAATATGGTAAACAAGGTATCCTTTGTGGTACACACCACTAAAACCGTGTTGTATGGGAAAAGCGCCAGAAATAGTGTTGTTACCACCACCGGCCATTTTTTAGCAGTCATCCGCCAGATCATGGACGTTGCATAACCCATGACCAGAGCCATACAGCACCATCTGGAATACCGCCATACAGGCCATTCCCGCCTCGTAGGATCCGATGGCCGTTCCAATCTGTAAAAACAGCCGGATCAGCCATGTATGTGCAATGGGCTGCAAGGGATAAAACCATTCCAGGCCCTTATACGCTTCGTTGACCTGTCTGTGAAAATCGTAAGACATGATGATCGGGTAATAAGCCAGCCATACCGGAATCAGGCACAGGAAAATAACGACTGCCGTTACTGCGAATACAATGTCGGACTTCCAATATCTACCCGACATCGTTGCTTCTCCTCTCGCAGAGAGTCGGTCTATCCCGTCAAGCAACAGATTTGCAAAAGGAAATGCGGCAACACTTAAGCACAGCGCACGGATCAGGATCATCCCTTTGCCCCGGACTCCGCAATCCGTCATTCCCAGATTCTGCAGCTGATATCCCATGACCATGGACAAGGCAAACAGGAAGCTGATCACTGCCACATAACAGATTCTGCGCTTCCTGTCCCTTTTCTCCTCTATTTTCCGGAGATTTTGCTCCGTCTGCTGCAACATAGAATAGATTCCCACAGCCAGCAGCACATTCAGAACACTGTAATAGATCCGGTTCACCGGCTGTAAGCTGAACAGATATGCCACCCCGTAGACACCGCACAGAGTCAGAACCGCTCTGCCCGAAGTTCCTTTGTATTTCATCCATTTATCCTTTGCAATATTCAATCGTAAGATGCCTCCATACATTTATTTCCATTTCTTCCACTATATTGAAATTTACACTTTCTGTCAATCATTGTAAGTTCTTTTCTAATTGATATATTGTATATATTCAACAAATATAGTAATGATTCCTATTATTATATTTATGCTTTTCGTGCATTTCTTTTTTTTATAAAAAGAGATATACTATATACAGAAACAAGGAAATGTTTCCACAAACTCATAAACCAACAGAAAGGATGATAGATTATGGCAAAATTATATACGATCACTTTAAATGGCGTTACAGAGGAAACTTACAATCAGGCTACCGATTATATTCAGAAAAACGCACTGCGTCTGAACTACCGGCCGGTTGCTTCCACCATTGATGTGGAATTTCCCGATGACATCGATCCCGACAAAGCTCCGGAACTTAGCGAAGCCGTGATCCGCGAGGTGCATCAGACTCTGTAATTTTTTTGATTTTTACTTTTGTAAAATAGCAACGCAAAAGTCCGTCGATGCTTTAACGCTCCGACGGACTTTTTTGTTGTGCCCGCTAACTTGCGGACACTTTTCGCATGAAGACCCTTAAGGTTCAAGTGGTTGCCGGTATTCCTCATATAAGATATCCATGTGCAGCCAGTCATAGTGGTTCCGCATATAGTAACAATGCCCCCGGTATCTGCCACTTATTCTGAATCCTGCCTTCTCGTAACACTTAATGGCAGGGGTGTTCGTTTCCAGTACATCCAGATGAACACTATACACTCCCAGCACCATAAAGCAGTACCGCAAGAGTATCTGCACGACTTCGGTTCCAATGCCTTTTCCACGCACCGCCTTTTCTCCGATGTTAATGGATAACCAGGCTGACATATCCTCAGTTCGATGGTCAATATGACAATATCCAATCAATGTGTCTGTCTCTTTCAGGACAATTCCCATCCGCATGACAGAATGGTCTCTTACCCAACCGGGCATCCGGGTGATGTCCACCACAGAATGCGCATGCTCTATAAAGACACAGGTGGTTTCATCCGACATCCACTTCGCGTATAAGCCGACTGCCTCCTCATCATCCCTCAGTACGGATAAAAAAATTTGATTTCCATCTAATCTGCATATATTTTTACTCATCATGCCACCTTACATCTGCTCTGTGTGTTGCGAAGTCCTTGATGTTATTTGAATTATAACATAGAACTTCCTTTTTGGGCACTATATTCTTCGAACATCCGCCGCTTACGCAAAGCCCAAAGTCTCCGCAGACAATCACATAGTCCTGTTCGCCTTCACAATCTCATTCAGGCGTACCGGTCCGTATCCATATAACATGCAGCCCACATTATAAGCGTTCTCCCCCTGATTCATATATTCCCATGCTTCATCCCTCTTATCGTGAATATGACCGTAAAAGTGCAAGTGACCTCTGTAAGAGCCATTCCATTCCGACATCGGATAATGGCACAGACATATCTCTTTCCCACTATCCGACACGTACATCATCCTATCGATGGAGTCACAATATCCCATTGCAATCTCATTATCCAGCAGCCTGGTATCATGGTTGCCAAGAACCAGATGCTTATGTCCCTTTAGTTGACTCAGATACCATTCCGCACTTTTTTCGTTTCTATAGCAGAAATCCCCCAAAATATACGCATTGTCATCATGATTTACTCTTTGATTCCATAAGGATATCATTGCCTCATCCATGACTTCCACATTTTTAAAGGGGCGATGGTCAAAGTCAATTACTCGCCCTGCATCTTGGGCATAAAGGGATACCCGCAGGGTGTTTTCTTAATTTTGCCCTGCTTTCTGGGCATAGAAGTATGCCGCAGGCAAGGGCGGAAAAAAGGAACTGCCGCATAGACAGCCCGAAAAACATGGATTCCGTGTAATTACGGATTTCTTTATTTATCTTTACTTCCAATCCATAAACACCTCCTTTTTAGCACAAAAAAATCGCCATCTTTGGAAAAATGACGATTCTTCAAGTTTTACTCCGTTTACTTCCAACTCATTCTTGCGTTATATACATTGTTTACAGCTTCAATATAGCATATGAAAGAGGGATGGTCGTGGTCGTTCTGCCGCAGGTATCTGTTTTTGATATTCAAATACTGCGTTCTGACAAGCTGCCATTTTCCCCTTTTCTTAATATACTTAGCCTTTTTCTGTATTCCTGCGGAATGAGGGGCTTTGTTCCAATAGTATTCATCCCGATAAGTGAACCCTGTTTTTTTGTGAATAAGTCTGTAAAAATCTTCCTCTGTATCTCTGCATACAATGCAGACATCCATTGAAAACTCGGTAGGATTTCCTCTAACAAAATGAATTTCCCCCGTAGTCAGAGAAGATGTTGAATCCTCACAATCTCCTAAATCACGCTCGTTTAACGCCTTATTAAAGGATTTCCTCGCACATTCTTTTAGATTTATGCGATCCTCAAAATCTTCACATCTTACAATCTCAAGGTTGTAATCCAAATCTATCGACAACGAAGCATTTTGCACGATAAGATTCTTTGCACCGCTCCCTACAAGATAGAAGATAGCTCCAATATCATAATCTTCTTTCAAGTAGTGGCAACAATCCTGCATTATCTCACCACATAAATTTCGCATACGGCTTAGAAATGCCTTATCTTCTACATAATCAAACATAAAAATCTCCTTTCATTCCCAAACCGACCATTTAGACTTCAAAATCTAAATCATTGTATTATAATCATCTGACTATGAAATATCAAGTGATTTTTCAATTTTTCTGCGATGATTTTTTTGCGATGAGCCCGTTTAATTTCGTTCTTTATTTATCTTTACTTTCAATCATAAACACCTCCTATCGCTCCATTCCAGATTTTCTCTCAGACGGCTTCTTCTGCGACGGATAGGGGATAAATTCTTCCTCTCCCACAATGATGCTGAACTCCGCCCGAAGCATCTGGTGTGTTTCCAGTTTCTGATACCGGCGGATAAGGTTAACCGCACTTTCCTTTGTGGCTGTGCTTCCCTGCTGTACCCCGTCCTTAAATATATATACACGTTTCATCCGCTTTCTCCCTTACAAGCCCATCATTTCACGCACGACACGGTCTGCCATCTTGACCGCACCGACAAGGACGAGCATATTGAATACCAGTTCCCCGATATAGCTCCACACCATCGTGACCGCAGCCGCATCGGGATTGACCACGGGCGGGGAAGCCGCAAACACCGAAAAGATAATGCAGGCAAGCACGATGATTACACCCTCAAGGCACACGGCACAATAACTCTTGATAAAGCTCCTGCCGACATTCTGGCTCGGCTCTCCCGCAAAGAAGAAAGAGGGACGGGAGCGATTGCGGTATAAAGGTACAGCTTGAAAAACCTGCCGTACACCGACATTATCATAATGAACGACAGCACTGTGATGAACAGCCCGCCGATGAGCGTCACCGCCCATAGGGGAATGCTTTCAAAAAAGCCGCAGTCCTCCACGGCTGTCACAATCTCTGTCGACAACACCGTCTTTTTGCGATTTGACATAGATGCGTCCTCCTTTCGCATAGTTTTAGCCACTTTGTCAAGGTGGCTATGTAAACAAGTACAAGAGAACGCAAAAAAGCCGCCTACTCTTAAAATCAATAAGAATAAGCGGCTTTGTAATCTGCCTTAGACATATTCAATTTTCATTCTCTTGGTCGGTGCATTTATGACCTTAAAAATAAGCTCGTCAACAAAATCCGTATCTTTTCCTGACTTAATATCCTTCATCATCTGATTAAATGAAACTCTTCCCTCCCATAATATGAATACCGAATTTTAATCCAAGTTCATGTACATAAGAAGCAGGTGTGTAAATCCGCTTCCGTCTGCTGATGACGGAAATCTGCCGGGACTGGGCTGAAAACATACCCAGTCAATCTTTCCACCTTCACACATCATAAAGAATCTGGTGCCATTATCCAATACTTCAATACCCTTTTGTACATAGTCAGATAATGCCCATTCTCCATCTGCACGATCCATATCATAATCCATAGCGTCGGAATCTGCCAGATGCTCATCCATCAGAATAACCCTTCCATCTTCAGCCGTAACCGCTTCTGCATCAGCCTGTGTATAGGTAACCTTGTATCCTGCTTCCGGTCCGTCCAGTACTGCTCCTCCACGGTCTTCATAGCTATTGCTCGGAAGTGCCTTGACATAATCTTCATCTGCTATTGCTCCAAGATAGTCAGATGCTGCCTGAAACTGGGGATGGCTCATACCATCACCAATAAACAGAAAACATATTTCGGTGCTTTTGCTGTTTCTTCTTGCGTCTGCGTTTCTGCAGATACTTCTGTTACGATTGTTTCCTGCTCTGTTGCTGCTGTACTTTCTGTCTGTGCCGGTGACGGTGACTCAGAAGAAGTCTGGTCTGCTGCAGGTGCTCCGGAGCATGCTGCCATAGACATTGCCATTACAACAGCAAGCATACCCTTCATCATACTCTTAATTCTCATAATCGTTTCTCCTCTCTGAAACATGTTTTGTTTTTCCTCTGCTTCACTATACAATACCGTTGTAAAAACCAATGTCCAAAGTAGGAAAAATTTGAGTAAATTCCGACACTTATTTTATGCAGTTCTATCTTTATGAGATTTCA
>ERZ826051.2443-NODE-2443-length-14395-cov-3.216946_pt1 | contig 14395 bp, 14 predicted proteins | sample MGYA00519928_ERZ826051 | MGnify/ENA primary metagenome ERZ826051 (study PRJEB31778, sample SAMEA3449219) | human gut metagenome | biome: human gut; feature: human-associated habitat; material: faeces | place: United Kingdom | collected 2010/2012 ...
CGCTGTTGTTTGATTCCGGAAGTGACAGCCTGAAGGATCAGGCTAAGGCAGTTCTGGACAAGGTGGGAGTGATCCTGGAACGTTACGGAAGTAATTCCACCATAGAAATCGAAGGACATACAGATAATGTCCCTATTCACAGTGCGAGGTTTGCCGATAATGAAGAATTGAGCAGCGCCAGAGCACTTTCCGTGTTCTATTATCTGACAGAGACTACCTCTCTGGATCCATCTGATCTGAGACACGCAGGGATGGGTGACCGTGTACCGGTAGCTGATAACTCCACAGAAGAGGGGCGCAGCAAGAATCGGCGTGTAGAGATCAGAATCTATAATCCATCCACAACATATTAGTGTGGAGAGGGAAAGGAAGCATAAGACCAATGAAGAAAAATCTGATGACAGTATTGATTCTGGCACTGCTGGTGGTGAACATTGTGTTGACCAGCGTCATGCTTGTGAGCATTGTGGGTACGAATAAGAAGACCGCACAACTGGTAGACAATATTACCACTGCCATGAATCTGGAACTTACCGTTCCGGGGGATGAAGAAACAACGAATGTTGCCCTTACCGATACAGAGGTATATAATATTGCAGACTCCATGACAATTCCTCTGAAGAGCGAAGCAGGAGCAAAACAGGATTACATCATGTTTGATGTATCTTTGTCTATCAACAAGAAGCATAAGGACTATAAGACCTATGGCAGCAGTGACACGCTGGCAAGCTATGAGAACCTGATCAAGGATGCTATCACGGCTACCGTTTCCGCACATACAGAGGATGAGTGCAGAGAGGATATGGAAGGCTTAAAAGAGGAGATTCTGAAGTCTGTTCAGGATCTATTCCAATCCGACTTCATCTACAAGGTCGCAATCAGCGGAGTGAAATTCGGCTGATGAAGCGGGAAAATAAGATGACAGGAGGTGAGGGCCTGTGAGTGATATACTTTCACAAAGTGAAATTGATAATCTTCTGAAACAGTTGTCTGAGGGAGACCTGGATGTAGACCAGATCCAGGGGGAGGACGAGAAGCAGGTCAAAAACTATGACTTCAGCCGCCCTACCAAATTCTCCAAAGAACATTTACGAACCCTGGAGATCATATTCGAGCATTACAGCCGACTGATCTCTACGAACCTTCCGGTATATCTGCGCAAGAATGTACAGGTTGCTGTGGCAAGTTCGGAAACGGTTACTTTCAGTGAGTTCTCCAACGCACTTTCGAATCCGTCGGTGCTTGGAATTGTTAATTTTGCACCACTCAACGGCAATATTATTATAGAGATTGCAACCAATCTATGTTATGCCATGCTGGATCGTATGCTGGGAGGCAGCGGCCAGCCATTGGAAAAGAGCAGAGATTTTTCCGATATAGAGCTGACAATCTTACAGAAGCTTTTGGTCATGTTTACGCAGCTGATGCGTGAACCCTGGAAAAACGTTGTTGAGATCTCGCCGGTGTTAAGCCGGTTGGAGACGAATCCCCAGTTCGCACAGGTAATTGCTCCCAGCGATATGATCGCTATTGTTACCCTGAATATGAAAATCGGGGATGTCGAAGGAATGGTAAATATCTGTCTTCCTTTCTTTACACTGGAAGATGTGATGGATAAACTGAACACCAAATACTGGTTCTCCACAATGCAGGAGAATCATGATGAACACTACGAGGATTACATTGAGTCCATGATCCGCAGAGTGGATGTTCCCATTAAGGCCGTGCTGGGTAAGAGCACGATCTCGGTGAATGATTTCCTGAATCTGCAGGTGGGCGACTGTATCAGACTGGATTCCAGAGTCGATGCCGACATGGATGTGTATGTGGGTAATATCAGGAAGTTCACGGCATTGCCCGGCACGGAGAGAGACTCGTATGCTGTTCAGATCACATCGGTGATCAGAGAGGAGGAGTAACGATGGATGGGATGTTATCTCAGGATGAGATAAATGCCCTGCTGCAAGGTATGGATCTGTCGGATACCGCGGATGGCGGTGATGCGGCAGCAGATCCGGCACCGGAGAACAGTACGGCTGAAAATTATAATAATGAGAATGAAGCTGCGGAGAACGCAGCACCGGTTGTCAGTGACGGAGAGGAACTGACGGATGTAGAGAAGGATGCGATTGGCGAGGTGGCCAATATCAGTATGGGATCCTCTGCCACAACCCTATATTCACTGGTAAACCGCAAAGTAAATATTACAACTCCTGTGGTTACGCTGGCTACATGGAAAAACCTGCTGGACGCCTATGAAAAGCCCTGTGTATTTATTCAGATCAAGTATACCCAGGGACTGGACGGTACCAATATTCTGGTATTAAAAGAACATGATGTAAAAGTTATCACTGACCTGATGATGGGCGGTGACGGTACGAATACAGATGGAGAGCTGGGAGAACTGCATCTGAGTGCAATTTCCGAGGCGATGAACCAGATGATGGGCTCCGCAGCGACTTCCCTTTCCACACTGTTGCAGACGGTAATTGATATCAGCCCGCCTGAGTCTTCTCTTTTTGATCTGACAGAGGTAAAGGATGGCAAGGAAATATCTCCGTTTTTAGGAGGAACCTTTGTAAAAATCGCATTCCGTATGCAGATCGATGATCTGGTAGACAGTTCTATCATGCAGTTGTATCCCATCGATTTTGCCCGTAAGCTGGTAGAGACCTTTATCAATACCCAGATGGGAAGCCTGGGAGAAAGCAACGATCAGGCAGCAACTCAGCCGGAAAGCATACCTGCTCCCGCAGCAGCTCCGCAGAACAATGCAGGACAGATGAATGCCGGCGCAAACAATATGACTCAGATGAATATGCAGCAACCGGATCCCATGGCTATGAATCATATGAATGGCATGAATCAGATGGGCAACATGGGAATGCCACAGATGAACGGCATGAACCAGATGAATGGCATGAACCAGACGGGTGGCATGGGTATGAATCAGATGCCTGGCATGGACATGAATAGCATGAACCAGATGGGGATGAATGGTATGCCTCAGATGGGAATGCAGCAGATGGGGAACATGGGAATGCAACAGATGAATGGCATGGGCATGATGAACCAGATGGGCAATATGGGAATGCCGCAGCAGAATGTCAATGTGCAGCCTGCACAGTTCCAGAGCTTCTCAAATGACAGCATGGGACTTTCCGGACAGGAAAATATTGGTCTGATCAAAGATGTCCCTTTGGAAGTTACCGTAGAGCTTGGCAGAACGACGAAATCCATTTCCGAGATTCTGGAGTTCTCACCGGGTACGATCATTGAACTGGATCGTATTGCAGGAGAACCGATCGATGTTCTGGTAAACGGAAAATTTGTAGCCAAGGGTGAAGTTGTTGTAATTGAAGAAAGCTTTGGCGTCCGTATTACGGAAATTATTAAATAAAACAGAGAATAGACCAAACAAATGGAGGAAAATTAAATGGCAAAGAATATTTTGATCTGCGATGATGCAGCGTTCATGAGAATGATGATTAAGGACATTCTGACCAAGAACGGTTACAATGTTGCAGGAGAAGCAGAGAACGGAATGAAGGCAGTGGAGAAGTTCAAGGAAGTGAATCCCGATCTGGTTCTGATGGACATCACCATGCCTGAGATGGACGGCATCCAGGCACTGAAGGAGATCAAGAAGTTAGACGGTGGTGCTAAGGTTATCATGTGTTCTGCAATGGGCCAGCAGGCAATGGTTATCGAGTCTATCCAGGCCGGTGCCAAAGATTTCATTGTAAAACCTTTTCAGGCAGAACGTGTTATTGAAGCTGTGAAAAAGGTAGTGGGTTAATGATCATACTTACCGGAAAAGCAGACAGTTATGCCCAGTTCATTACAGTATTGTTCATCTTTGTGGCAGTACTGGCGGTAACCGCATTGGTAACGAAATGGATCGCAGGATACCAGAAACAACAGGGAGCGGCAGGCAATATTGAAGTGAGAGAGACCGTTCGGATCGCAAATAACAAATACATTCAGCTGGTCCGGATCGGTGAGTCTTATTTTGCCATTGCGGTCTGCAAGGATACCGTAACGGCCCTGGGACAGATTCCTGCAGAACAACTGAAAGGTAAGACTACATTGGAAAGTACTTCCGGGTTCCGGGAATTATTGGAACGTGCGGCGAAGAAAGAGAATGAAGAGAAAGATCATTGATGCAAGTATAAAATTAAAGACGATTATCTATATGGTATGCCTGCTGGTCACGGTAGGCATATTGTGTATTTGTACGCCGGTAAAGGTGCAGGCATCGGAGCGTCATCTGACGGGAGATACGGAAGTTTCCACGGTGATCAATCCGGCGGGAACAGCCACGACCCCGGAAGAGGTAGGACAGCTGAATACGGCGAATACTGTCAGCATTACCTACAATAACGGTAACGGACAGATCAACGGTGCGCTTCGGATTCTGATCACTCTGACGCTGATCGCACTGGCACCGACCATTATTATCATGATGACCTCTTTTACGAGGATCATCATCGTGCTGCATTTTACCAGGTCTGCACTGAATACCCAGACGGCACCGCCGAACCAGATCCTGATCGGACTGGCACTGATCCTGACATTTTTCATTATGGAGCCTACGATCACGAGGATCAATGAGGAAGCAATCCAGCCTTTTGAGGAGGGCACGATCGATCAGGATGAGGCTCTGGAAAAAGGCATGGCACCCTTACGGGAATTTATGTATCCACAGACTCAGGTGAAGGATGTGGAACTGTTCATGGATATCGCAGGACAGGAGTGGGACGGAACCCTGGAGGATATTCCGAATTCCGTGTTGGTTCCCAGCTTTATGATCAGTGAACTGCGAACCGCATTCTGGATCGGCTTTACGATCTATATTCCTTTTATTGTAATTGATATGGTAGTGGCATCCACCTTAATGAGTATGGGTATGATGATGCTACCGCCGACGACGATCTCCATGCCCTTCAAGATCCTGCTGTTCGTACTGGCAGACGGTTGGGCACTGATCATAGGGCAACTGGTACAGACATTTTATTAGATTCGTAAGATGAGGTTTTGCTATGACGATAGATGCAGTATCGGAAATGACGAATAATGCGTTATATGTGATCATCAAGGTGTCCCTGCCGGTGTTGCTGGTATCCCTGGTTGTTGGTCTGGTCATCAGTATTTTCCAGACGGTGACTTCCATTCAGGAGCAGACACTGACCTTTGTACCGAAGATCGTTGCCATCTTTTTGTGTCTGGTGGTTATCGGTCACTGGATGATGAACACGATGGTGGAGTACACGGTGCAATTGTGGTCAAGTTTCAGCCAGTATGTACATAGGTGACGGGAAGAAATATGGTAGATCTTTCTTTTTCAATATATGATCTTGAATATTTTCTGCTGATATTCGTAAGAGTATCCTGCTTTGTATATATAGCGCCTTATTTCGGGATGAATGACACCCCGGCCAGAATCCGGATCGGTATCAGCTTTTTTACGGCGTGGCTGCTTTATGAGACGCTGACACCGGCGGATGCGGTAGTTGTTGACACTGTGATGGAATATGCGGTGATCGTCATGAAAGAGGCAATTGCCGGGCTGCTGATCGGTTTCGGGGCCAATATCTGTATGGCAGTCGTGAATTTTGCCGGTTCCATTGCTGACATGGAGACAGGCCTGTCCATGGCTACGTTACTGGATCCGGCTACGAAAGAGACCACCAGCATTACCGGTGTCTTGTATCAGTATTCTTTTATGCTGATGCTGATCGCTTCCGGAATGTACAGGTATCTTTTCGGAGCACTGGCAGACAGCTTTACACTGATCCCGGTGAACGGGGTGGTGTTTCACGCGGACAGTCTGTTACAATCCATGACAGAATTTATGAGTGATTATATCCTGATCGGCTTTCGTATTGTATTGCCGATTTTTTGTGTGATATTGCTTCTGAATGCAATCCTGGGAGTGCTGGCCAAGGTGTCTCCCCAGCTGAATATGTTTGCAGTAGGTATTCAGCTGAAGGTTCTGGCGGGGCTGACGGCAATGTTCCTTACCACCGGGATGCTTCCGGGGGCTGCCGATTTTGTCTATCAGGAAATGAAAAAGATGGTAGTATCTTTTATCGGAGGTATGATGTGATCCTGGAATATGATCTGCAATTCTTCGCTGCAGAAGGGATGGGCGGAGAGAAGACAGAGCCTGCTACCGAGAAAAAGCTGTCTGATGCCAGAAAAGAAGGTCAGGTTGCCAAAAGCCGTGAAATTGCCAACGGGCTGGGTCTGCTGACGGTATTTCTGGTATTGAAAATATGGGTGGGACACATGGGGTATCAGTTTATAAATGTGTTTAGCGTCATTTACGGGAGAATTCCCGAGGTGGTGACTTTCTGGCACGGTAACATGCCACAGCAGGATACCGCGGTCGCATTCCGGCAGATGCTTTTACAGGCCATCATCATTATGGCACCGCTCCTTTTGCTGGGATTAGTGGTGGCATTTTTGAGCGATGTGGTGCAGGTGGGCTGGAAGCCTACGAGTAAACCGCTACATCCCAAGTTCAGTAAATTGAACCCGCTTTCAGGGTTCAAAAGAATTTTTTCTGTCAATGCGCTGGTGGAACTGATCAAGTCCATTCTGAAGATTGGATTGATCACTTACATATGTTATAATTATCTGAAGGATAAATGGCCTCTGCTGTTTTCCCTGTACGATATGGATCTGATGCAGGCTATTGCATTGATCGGCGGAACGGTGACAGATCTGGGAATCCGGGTGTCTCTGGTCTATATGATCATTTCGGCTGCGGATTTTATCTACCAGAAGTACAAATTCAGCAAAGACATGCGAATGACCAAGCAGGAGATCAAGGAAGAGTACAAGCAGCAGGAAGGTGATCCGCAGATCAAGGGGCGTATCCGGCAGAAGATGCAGGAAGCTTCCAGACGGAGAATGATGCAGAATCTGCCCCAGGCGGACGTGGTCATCACGAACCCCACTCATTATGCGGTGGCAATCAAATACGATCCGGAGGTGGCGGATGCCCCTATTGTGATCGCGAAAGGTGAGGATTATCTGGCAGCGAAGATCAAGGAGATCGCCAGAGAGCATCAGATAGAAATCGTAGAAAACAAACCACTTGCCAGAATGCTGTATGCAAACGTGGATGTGGGACAGGCGGTGCCACCGGAATTGTACCAGGCGGTAGCAGAAGTCCTGGCGTTTGTATATCATCTGCAAGGGAAAGTATAGAAGTATAGAGAAGAAATAGAAACATTAGCAAAAAGATGAAAATACACAAAAAGAGAAAGGAGGTCAGGCACAGATGAAAATGAAAAAAGCGGATGTGGCGGTAGCAATTTATATCATGGCTGCCATTATCATGTTTATTGTGCCGATTCCCTCCTGGCTGCTGGATATTCTGTTAGCAATTAATATTTCCGTGGCGCTGACGATCCTGTTCGCCACGATGTTCAGTAAGGAAGTTCTGGATATGTCCTTCTTCCCTACGATGCTGCTGTTTACCACGATCTTCCGTATTGCGCTGAATACCTCATCCACCCGTCTGATCCTAAGAGACGGCAATGCAGGTAATGTCGTAGAAACTTTCGGTGAGTTCGTAGGTGGCGGTGATCTGGTCATCGGTGTCATTATCTTCATCATTCTGATCCTGATCCAGTTTATGGTCATCAACAAAGGTTCAGAGCGTGTATCTGAAGTAACAGCGAGATTTACCCTGGATGCAATGCCCGGTAAGCAGATGGCTATTGATGCGGATCTGAACACCGGAGCCATTACAGATGCGGAAGCAAAGAAGAGAAGAGAGAAAATCCAGGAAGAGGCAAGCTTTTTCGGTTCCATGGATGGTGCCGTAAAATATGTAAAAGGAGATGCGGTTGCGGGTCTTCTGATCACCACCATCAATATTGTGGGTGGTATCATCATGGGAATGACGAGACAAGGCATGGATATTACCAGCGCTCTGAATAAATACGCTATCCTGACTATCGGTGACGGTCTGGTAAGCCAGATCCCCTCCCTGTTGATCTCACTGTCCACCGGTATTCTGGTGACCAAGGGAAGCAAGGATGCTGACTTCGGTACGACACTGGTAAGCCAGTTGTTCGGTGTACCCAAGGGTCTGTACCTGGTGGGAGCCATGCTGGCAATCCTGGGATTCGTGACAGAATTGAACACGATCCTGTTCGTGGGATTGGGACTGGTGTTTATCATCGTGGCAAGAAATATCGAGGGCACGATCGAGACGGCACAGATCGAACAGGAGGTAGACAGCGAGGAAGCTGCGGCGGGGGAGATCCGGCAGCCGGAAAATGTCAACAGTCTGTTGCAGGTGGATCCCATCGAGCTGGAATTCGGTTACGGTATTATTCCTCTGGCGGATGTGAACCAGGGCGGTGACCTGTTGGATCGCGTGGTTATGATCCGAAGACAGATTGCGCTGGAACTTGGTACGGTGGTGCCTATTATCCGTCTGCGTGATAATATTCAGCTGAATCCGAATCAGTATATCATCAAGATCAAAGGTATTCAGGTCAGTGAGGGAGAAATCCTGTTTGACCATTATATGGCAATGAATCCCGGTTATGTGGAAGAGGAGATTACGGGTATCCCCACGTTCGAGCCTTCCTTCCATCTGCCGGCTATCTGGATCACGGAAGGTCAGAGAGAGCGGGCGGAGAGCCTGGGCTACACGGTAGTAGATCCCCCTTCCATCATCGCTACGCATCTGACGGAGATCATCCGCCAGCACATTGCGGAGCTGCTGACCAGACAGGATGTACAGAACCTTATCAACAATGTAAAAGAGAACAATCCTTCTCTGGTGGACGAGCTGGTACCAAAGTTGTTGGGACTGGGCGAGATCCAGAAAGTATTGCAGAATCTGTTGCGGGAGGGAATCTCCATCCGGGATCTGCTGACGATTCTGGAGACTCTGGCGGATTATGCACCGACGACAAGGGATACCGATATCCTGACGGAGTATGTGAGACAGAGCTTAAAGAGAGCAATCTCCACCAAGTATTTCCCTTCCCACGAGACTACCAGTGTGCTGACGCTGGATCCAAAGATCGAGCAGGAAGTCATGGGAAGCGTAAAACAGACAGAGACAGGAGCTTTCCTGAATCTGGATCCCGCCAGAAGCAAAGCAATTCTCAATGCGGTGGGAGAAGAGATCAAAAAGCTGGAAAACATGGGAAAGACCCCCATTATCATGACATCACCGATCGTAAGAATGTATTTCAAGCGGCTGACCGAAGATTATTATCCGGATCTGGTCGTAGTGTCTTACAACGAAGTAGAATCGAATGTGGAATTGCAGTCTGTGGGTATGGTCACAGCTTAAGATATTAAGCGCATTGAACCGACACAGGAACGAGGAACAGTATGATAATTAAGAAATTTACCGGGAAAACAGAAGCAGAGGCAACAGAGGCTGCGAAAAAAGAATTGGGAAACGGACTGGTGATCATGAATGTCCGTGAAGTGAAAAAGAAAGGGCTGTTCTCTTTTCTGTCACCGAAGCAGATCGAGGTGACCGCTGCGCTGGAGGATGAGTCCCCCCAGAGATCTGTGGTAAACAGTCTGAATCGTACGGAAGCTTCCGGGGCAGGTGTAGGTACGGCGAAGACTGTATCGATGAAAAACAGCACGGAAAATATAGAAAAAAAGCTGGATAGTCTGCAGACGCTTTTGGAAAGTCAGTTAAACAGCAGACCGGTAGATGCAAATACGGAGAAGGCAGCGGAAGCACAGAAAGAAGCTTTGGACAGTGAAGCGGAAGCAGCAGTGGAAAAGCAGGAAGAAAAAGAGGACGAGCAGAATCCGGAGCAGGATAAGTTCATCCGTCTGCTGTATAACAAAATGCTGGATAATGAGATGGATGAAAAATATGTCAACAGTATTCTGGAGGATGCTTCCAAGACAAAGAAAGCGGATCTTCCCTTTGATTATCTACTGGCGAATATTTATCAGAAGATGGTGTTGAAATTCGGAAAATCCGAAGGAATCACTCCGGCGGAGGACGGACCGAGAATCGTATGGTTCATCGGACCTACCGGTGTGGGTAAGACGACTACCATCGCCAAACTGGCAGGAAAATATTGTGTGGAAGACAAGAAAAAGGTGGCTCTCCTTACGGCAGATACCTATCGTATTGCGGCAGCGGAGCAGTTGCGGACCTATGCCAATATTCTGGAGACACCTTTCCGCGTGATCTATACACCGGAGGAGTTGCAGACCGCCATTGATGATTACTGGGACTGTGATTATATTTTTATCGATACAGCGGGGAGATCGCACCAGAATGCGGAACAGTTGGAGAAAATGAAGGAAATGGTGGGTGGACTGAAGAGACCGGAGGACTATCAGGTATTTCTGGTATTAAGTGCTACCACAAAATACAGGGATCTCCAGAAGATCGCAGACTGTTACGGAAAGATCGCAAAGTTTGAGTTGATTTTTACAAAGTTGGATGAAACAGAAGCAGTGGGGAATCTGCTGAACATAAAGCTTTATACGGATGCACCGATCGCATATGTGACCTGTGGTCAAAACGTTCCGGATGACATGGAAATGTTCAATCCTCAGAAGACGGTGAAACAGATCCTCGGAGGTAAGGAATAGAGAGGAAGGAAGAAAGCTTTAACAGAAAGGCGCGTGAAAATGGATCAGGCGGAACAGCTAAGGATCATTAAAGCAAATAACCAAATACGACCTACTGCAAGAGTCATTACCGTTACTTCCGGCAAGGGTGGCGTGGGAAAATCCAATATGTCCATCAATCTGGCAATTCAATTCCGCAAAATGGGCAAACGGGTGATCATTCTGGATGCTGATTTCGGGCTGGCGAACATCGAGATCATGTTCGGAGCAATACCGAAGCACAACCTGTGTGATCTGGTTTACGAGGGCAAGAGCATCAGTGATATCATTACCTGGGGCCCTATGGAAGTGGGATTTATTTCTGGTGGTTCGGGAATTGCCGGGATGTCCAATCTGGGAAAAGATGCCCTGACCTGTATCATACAGAATCTGGCGGAGCTGGATGCCCTGACGGATATCATTATCGTGGATACCGGAGCGGGAATCTCTGACAGTGTGTTGGAATTTCTGGTGGCCAGCGGGGAAGTGCTGCTGGTGACCACACCGGAGCCAACTTCCATCACGGATTCCTATTCTCTGCTGAAGGCACTGTACAGACATCCGAGATTCCAGGAGGATTTCACGAAGGTGATGATGGTGGCCAACCGGGTAAGTAATATCAAGGAAGGCCAGGTACTGTTTGACAAGCTGAATGCAGTCGTGACCAGATACCTGAAAATTCCCATGACTTATATGGGATGTGTACCTCAGGATCCTCAGGTCATGCAGGCGGTGATGCAGCAGGTACCCGTATCCATACAGAATCCGGGAGCAAAGGCAAGCCAGGCTTATCAGAGAATCGCAGAGAGAATGTGCGAAAAAGAAGACGATACAGCGCAGGAGCAGCAGCCCAGGCGCGGAATGGCAGCATTTTTTTCTCACATTATAGGTACGAGAAATGGAGCTACAAAACAGTCCAGATAAGAGAGGTATGAACTTATGTTATCCAGATTTGTGGAAGAAGGATCGAAAATAGAGCTCCGCGCATTGCAGCGGGGGTTGGAGGAAAAGGGAGCAGAAAGCACGGCAAAGGTGTACCAGAGCCGGGTGCTGCAGATTCTGTCGGAGGATACCCTGGAGATCTCCATGCCCATGGAGCAGACCAGACTGATACTTTTGCCGGTGGACTCGGAATACGACATGATCTTTTTCGAGGAGAACAGCCTGTACCAGTGCTTTGCAAGGATCATAGACCGGTACAAAAGCAACAACGTATATGTGCTGGTCATGGAACTGACCAGCAATCTGCGGAAATATCAGAGAAGAGAATATTATCGTTTCAGCTGCGCACTGGATATGTGTGCCAGAAATCTGGAGGAAGAAGAGATCCAGGCACTGGAGAAAAATTCTCCTTATGAACTGCAGCCGGGACTTCCTTTGAAACACAGCGTGATCGTGGACATCAGCGGCGGAGGACTGCGATTTGTGTCTACCCAGCGATATGAACCCGGCAGTCTGATCCTGTGCAGTTATCATCTGGTGAAAGACGGAGAACAGAAAAAGTACGAGGTGGTAGGCAAAGTACTGGCGGTAAGAGAACTGGAGAAACGCAAGGGGACGTTCGAACACCGGGTACAGTACTATAACCTGGACGTAAATACAAGAGAAGAAATCATCCGCTTTATTTTTGAAGAAGAGCGTAAGAGTCGTAAAAAGGAGAGATTGGACTAATGCCAAAAAAAATACTGGTTGTTGATGATTCTGCACTCATGAGAAGAGTGCTGTGTGATATAATAGATACTGACATAAGGTTCCAGGTGGCTGACCGGGCAAAAGACGGATTGGAAGCATTCGATCTGTTGAGCCGAAACAGTTACGACGCAGTTGTCCTGGATGTGAATATGCCGCGTATGAACGGCCTGCAGCTTTTACAGGAGCTGCGTAAATACAAGATTCCCGCCCGTGTGATGATGGCCAGCACCGATACGAAGGAAGGCGCCAGAACCACTCTGGATGCTCTGGAACTGGGAGCGTTGGATTTTGTACATAAGCCGGACAGCGCAGTAGACTGTCGTGGTGAGAATTTCCGCAGAGAATTCCTGCGGACACTGAATGTGGTAGCGAACAGCAAACTGCCGGTATTTGCCGAGGAAGCGAAGCTTACCGAGGAAAAAGGCACGGTAAAAGAGATGATGAAGATCATCAATCATCATCCGGTCAGCGTGTCGGGTAGCAAGGTCGTAGCCATTGCCAGTTCCACAGGAGGCCCGAAATCTCTCCAGTCGGTGATTCCCTTATTGCCGGCGAATCTGGATGCACCGGTGCTGGTAGTACAGCATATGCCTGTGGGATTCACAGCATCCCTTGCAGAACGGCTGGATAATTTGAGCCAGCTTCATGTAAAGGAAGCAGCAGAGGGAGAAGAACTGAAAAAGGGATGGGTCTACATCGCCATGGGCGGCAAACACCTTAATGTTGTCACATCCCCGGCTGGACGCCATACGCTGCATCTGTCGGAGGAACCTTACAGGGAAGGTGTCAGACCCTGTGCCAATTATATGTATGACGGCAAAGGTGAGTCCCTGCAGACCAGCCGCTTTGATTCGGTAGTCTGTGCCGTTATGACGGGAATGGGAGCGGACGGAACGGAAGGAATCGGGAAACTGAAAGCTTCCAAAAAGTCCTATGTGATCGCACAGGATCAGGATACCAGCGTAGTATTTGGAATGCCTAAGAGTATCATCGCAGCCGGGCTGGCAGATCAGGTAGTACCGTTAGATCAGATCGCCCAGGAGATCATACTGCATGTAGGAGTAGTAAAGTAGCAAGCAATATATGCCGTTTCCGGCAATACCGTGACCGGCAGAATGGAGGAAGAGATGGACGTAAGCCAATATCTTGAAATTTTTCTGGATGAAACAAATGAACATCTGCAGAACTTGAACACACAGATTCTGGAACTGGAGTCAGATCCTGAAAACATGGACAATATCAATGAGATATTCCGTGCCGCGCATTCCCTGAAAGGAATGGCAGGAACCATGGGCTACAAGCGTATGCAGAACCTGACCCATGACATGGAGAATGTGTTCTCGGAAGTACGTAACGGCAATATTAAAGTAAAACCGGAAATGATCGATGTATTGTTCCAGTGTCTGGATGCTCTGGAAGAGTACAAGAACAATATTCAGGAGACCTCTGATGAGGGAACCAACGACAATGAGAATCTGATCAAGGCCTTGAATGATATTTTAAACGATGGCAAGACGGAGGAGGCTCCCGCTGCCAAGGAAGAGGCTCCCACTGCCACAGCACCTGCAGCTGAATCCGGCGCAGACGGTGGTGAAAAATGGAATGACATTGCTTTTGATGACAGCCAGATCCGTGTGATCAAAGAGGCTATGAAGCAGGGTAAAAATGTATACGGCATCAATGTAGTGGTACAGGAAAGCTGTATCCTGAAGGCCGCAAGAGCATTCCTGGTATTCAAGGCCGTGGAGGAAAAAGGTGAGATCATCGTATCCATGCCCAGCGCACAGGATGTAGAGGATGAGAAGTTCGACAAGGACTTCACACTGATCGTTCTGTCTGATTACTCTCTGGATGATATTATCAAGTCCGCAGAGAGCGTATCTGAGATCGCACAGGTAACCGGTGCGGTACTGGAACTGGAGAAGACCAAGAATTACCATGCGGAAGAGGAAGCAATCGAACCCGCAGAAGAGAAGAAGGAAGCAGTGGCAGAGGTCAAGGCTGCAGAACAGCCCAAGAAGGAAGAAAAGAAGCCTGTAGCCGCAGCCAAGGCACCGGAAAAGAACCCCGCCAA
>ERZ826051.2446-NODE-2446-length-14378-cov-3.036864_pt1 | contig 14378 bp, 5 predicted proteins | sample MGYA00519928_ERZ826051 | MGnify/ENA primary metagenome ERZ826051 (study PRJEB31778, sample SAMEA3449219) | human gut metagenome | biome: human gut; feature: human-associated habitat; material: faeces | place: United Kingdom | collected 2010/2012 ...
TATATGAATACCGACTTCACAATGGGTAGCTCCAATATAAGCTGGAACGTGAAATATGAGACCAGTGTGGATGGTGTCAAATACTATAACATCTTCCCAGCCGTTGATGCTTCTACCTGTATTGGCGATAATAGAGGTGAAGGTTGGAATCTTCAGACTTTTGCAGCGGGTAACGATGCTCTTCAATTCCATTTCGTTGTTGTGGATCTTCCTCACGACCCCAATCGCTTTGCTTTGGAGGCGGCTATTGCCAAGGCGCGTAACACGCTTGCCAATATTGATCGTGGTAGTGAGATCGGTCAGTGGAGCGATAAGAAATGTGAGGATTTTGAAACTGTAATAGTGAAAGCTGAAACATTGACAGGTGCTACTCAAGAAGAGGTAAATGCAATGACAAGCGAACTGCAGAAAGCAGAAAACAATTTTCTTGCTAACCCCAATAGTGTGATAAAGGACGAGTTGGAAGCCTTGTTAGTAACTGCTCGCGAAAAAGCTGCTGCTGCCGTTGTTGGTATTGAGGTAGGTCAGTTCTTCCAGACGGCTATCGAGACTTTTGAAGCAAAAATCACCGAATATCAGAATAAAGCCAACAAGGTGAGCGAACAGTCCGAATGTGATGTACTGACCGAGGAGTTCAGAACAATTGTAGAAGCTTTCGCTGGTCATACAGGAGAGCAAACAGTAAAAGCGGTATTGGATGATGCCATTCAGTCTGCCGAAGCTCTTTACGAATCTTTGAAAGATAATGTAGGAACAGATAAGGGCCAGCGTCCGCAGGAAGTGGTAGATGCTTTCAAAACAGCTATTGAGGCTGTCAAGGCGATCACTGAGCCGGTGATCGGAGACTTAAATACCTTGCAGGAAGCACGTCGGGCATTTATAAATGGTGCGCTGACGGTAGACCGTAAAGCATTGCACACTGCTATTGCCACTGCCGATGTCGACGAATTCAAAGAACTGGCTGCCGGTACATTCGACGGACAGTATCCGCAAGAAAAGATTGATGCTTTTAATGCTGCTTTGACTGCTGCCAAAGAGGCGGACACTGATTTGAGTAAGACACAGGCAGAAGTTGATGCCTGCACCAAAGCATTGAACGATGCACTGAAAGCTCTGAAAGATGCTAAGATTGTGATTGTATTTACAAATCTCGATGCTGCTTTGGTTATAGCCGAGCCGGCTCTTGCTTCTGTCACCATCATCGGCGAAGGTGAAGGCCAGTGTCCGCAATCGGTAATAGATGCCTTGAAAACCGTTATCGACGGGGTGAAAGCGATTGATCGCAAAGCCATCTCTCAAGCTGATGTAGATACCCGTACCGGCGAACTGAATGCAGCAGTTGCTACCTTTAAAACAGCTCTTGTGGCCAGCACCGGACTTCAGGCGCTGATCGACAAAGCACAAGCACAATTGGATGCTTCCGTAGAAGGTTTCAAACCGGGTAACTATCCTGTTACTGCCCGTTCACAATACCGTAAAGCCATCGAAGCCGCTCGGGCTGCTATAGATGTAGTAGAAGTCTCTCAAGCCGATCTTCTTGCTGCCGTAGAAGCCTTGAAAGCCGCTATCGCAAAATTTGAAAGTGCGGTGATTGCACCTAATGACTTGACGGAGCTCAATGCTGCCATTGCTGAGACAGATGCTTTCATAGCAGCACACGGTGACGGATTTACGGCTTTGAATGTTGCTCTTGCTAAAGCTAAAGCGGTAGTAGAGAATCCGGATAACTATGCAAAGAGTGATGTTACTAAGATTCTTCAGGATTTGCAGAAAGCCTTGAAAGCTGCTCAAACCAGTGTCGGTATCCGGGATACCCGTCTGACTTCTCTTACGATGTATGATGTGGACGGTACTCTCTTTATCGAAGGTCTTGACGGGAAGTGTCGTATCTCTGTTTACGCAACCGGTGGAAAAATGGTATCTTCAGTTGAAACAGTCGAAAATATCTACTCCGTTTCGGCATTGAATGCAGGCACGTATGTAGTTACTATTCAGGGTGACAACATTACGGGCAGCCGGGTGGTAGTCATCAAGTAAGTATAAACACAGCTTCCTGCTTTTCCGGCAGAGAATATAAAAAAGAATAACGCAAGCATTTCTTCGCAGGTGTCTTGCGTTATTCCCTTTTTATGGAAACACGGCAAGACATGGCGGTTTTCACATCATGAAGACTGTATTTTTAAGATTAAGAAGTTCGAAAAGCCTGTTGTTGTGAAACAACGGGCTTTTCTCGATTATCATAGATCGCCCCGAGAGGGGGGAAAATTAATTCTATAAGGTTGAAGAATCTTTCACCTTTTTTTTTTCTCCTCCTTTGAAATAATAGTAGAAGCCATTTCATCAAATCTTCTCTTCTTTTGCATATCGATTTTGTCGGTTTTGTTAACGCAGCGGCTTTCCTGTCTTATTCATATTAAGAATGATTTTGGAGAACTCAATTATATAATTAAAAAAACTAATGTGATATGAAAAAACTTACTTCTTTTTTATGTGTGCTTTCTTTGGCTGGAACAACTTCTTTGATGGCCCAAAACGATGCCCAGGCAAATCTTTTGTCTAATCCTGGTTTTGAAGATACCGAATTCCAGACTTTCTCGTACGACAACAATAGTGTGAAGAACTGCATCAGTTATGTAGCCGGTTGGGATGCTACCAATAAGCCCGGTGATGCAGAGTATAAAAAAGATGATTATAATAATACCGGACTTAATAAATATATGGTTCGTGGGCAGATTGGTTATTATCCGGCCGGTTCGGATACGGCAAAAGCCGGAAACAAACAGTATATCCGTATAGCCCGCTATGAATGGACGAAACCGAACGAATGGTTCGGTGACGGTGGTTTACAGCAGACTATCGATGTGAAACCTTCAAGGAAATACGAGTTGACTTTCCTTTACCGCTTGTCAGCGCATGCCGAAAATGGGACAATTGTTCCTGCGTGGGTAGCTTTCGAAGAGGTGGGCAAAACGGCTACTAAAAAGAAGCTGTACAATGAACTGGACGAGAAGTGGGTGGAAAAGAGCTATACATTCACTACAAGTGTGGTGGGTATTGCCGATGCTACGAAAGCCATTGTGAAGTTGGGGGTGACAGGAGGTTATGTTTACGATTGGGGAGGTAATATCAATTTGTGGGCTGATTTTGATGAAGTACGTCTGGTGGACATTACTACCGGAACTTCCCTTAAACAATTGCTGACGGAAGATATGCAAATTAGCTACACGGTGCAAGGAGCTGCGGTGAACTTCAGCGGACTGGAGGCCGGCAGTGAACTGGCCGTCTACAATGTGACGGGTAGCTTGGTATCTTCCTTCCGTGCCGAATCGGATGAAGAGACTGTTTACTTACCGGGCAAAGGAATTTATATCGTAAAGAACGGTGATCGCAGGAAAGTCCTTAAAGTTGTTATCCCATAATAACTATTTATCTTAATTATTAATACCGGAAAAGCAAATGAATATCAGAAAATTCTTTTCATGTGTGTGTGTTCTGCTTTGCACTCTCTTTAGCGTACTGACTGCTAAAGAGGTGCAGGTAGAAAGTAAGCTGACAGCCGATAAAACGCTGGATAGTGCCATCGATCTGCATCTCACCGGAGATGCGCCGTTGGCTGCCAATGTGAAGGTGAATCTCACCCATACCGATGCGTGGCTATTCTTCGACAATGTGCGTCCGCTCGCGGTACTCGATACATATAAAGCATCTGTTCTCATCGACGGGCAGCCGTTCGAACCGGAAAAGAACGGACGTATCAGTATTTATAAGCAGGGCACGGTGATCATTCCTTACGGTCAGGATATTCAGCCGCTTGAAGCATTTACCGAAGCTGACTTTAAGGGGAGTTCCGCGAAATATGCTCCGGAGTTTTACTATTCCAATAATCCGGCCCCTGAAGTAAAGTCGGAAATGAAACAAGCTCTTTCACAGGACAATCGGATCAGCTCTTTTAAGCTGAAGCGCGGTTATATGGCAACGATGGCTACGGAGCCTGACGGTATGGGATACAGCCGTTGTTTTATAGCCGATGATGCCGATTTGGAAATTCGTGAACTTCCGGCAGAACTGAATGGAAAAGTATCTTTTATCCGTGTATTCCAATGGGAGTGGGCTTCTAAAAAAGGATGGGTCGGTGGTAATAGCCAAACGAATCCTCCCGAAGGATATCTTGAAGATCAGGCCGATGTGACCAACAGTACCTGGGTATACAGTTGGGGAGCGAATGCCGACTGGTGTCGCGGTCCTGAAAATAAAGGAACCTTGTGGCGCAATCAGGAGTTTGTTCCCGAAAAGTGGGGGTATGGCGGTGAGAGTGATTGGAGTGTGCTGTTCAATGACAAACGCCTTACCCATCTTCTGAGCTATAACGAACCCGATCATTCGGAACAGTCCAATGTCTCCGTTTCACAAGCCATTAAAGAATGGCCTAAACATTTGCAGACCGGTATGCGTGTGGGCTCTCCGGCTACTACTGATTTTGGCTGGTTATATGATTTTATGTCCGAGTGTAATAAGCGGAACTATCGTGTGGACTATGTCGCTATCCATGCCTATTGGGGCGGATCGGGCGGTTCTGTTGTGGTAAGTAGCGTAAAGGATTGGTACAATAAATTGAAAGAGGTACACGAGAAGACCGGCCGGCCACTATGGATTACCGAGTGGAACAACGGTGCTAACTGGACACACGAAACCTGGCCTTCTGATAAAGCTGCGCAGCAGGAAAAGCAGCGTCTGTTTATGACGGAAATTTTGGCTATGATGGATACTTGTAAGTTTATCGAACGCTATTCCGTTTATAATTGGGTGGAAGAGAAACGCTCTCTTTTTTGGCAGAATCTCAATTTGACACCTGCCGGAAAAGTGTACGCCAATTTTAATGCGGAGATGGCTTTTGACCGCAGCACAGAGGTGATTCCGACATGGACTGTCCGTGAAGCTCCCGTGCTTAGCTATCAATACGATAAGGAGCAGAATGGAATTATGCTTCGTTGGGAGGACGTGAACAATGAATTGGTGGATGGTTATCTGGTGGAACGCTCTGTTAATGGAAGCACTTATACGGAGATTGGTCGAACAGAATCCGGGCAGGTATCCTATATCGATCCGCTGATTTCCGCTTCACTACTGAACGGAGGAGAGGTGAAGTACCGCGTCAGTTCTTTGCTGGGTGGTAAGGTTAAAAAAATGTCGAATATCATTCAATACGGTGCTCTTAATAGTTTAGCCAGCCAGCCGTTTTTTGGACGTAGTATAACTTCGGTGGGACAGAGCTTTTATCTGTTCGGTGAGGAATACACAGAGAAGCCTGTGATGGTACTCGGTGCACAAACCTATCGGATGAGAACTCCGATGACTACTCGTATCGGCTCTCTTACACAAGGAGCGTGTGAGTTTGGACCCATGCTTTGGGATTATAATAAAAATCAGACTTTTGTTAGTAAAGATACGTTGGGTTATATGATATTTCCCAAAACCGGTACATATCAATTGGGGGGCATAACAGCCCGGGCTGGGCATGTAGCGGGAGTTACCGAAAATGCTGTGAAGGTCTTCTTCGATACTCCTTTCGATGAAGTGCCTGTTGTGTTTTGTTCGCAGGTGACCGGTAATAGTGCGTTGCCTACGGCTATTCGTGTTCGTAATGTAACAAGAGAGGGGTTTGAAGTGTTGCTGGCTTTTGAAGAGTCTGTTGCTGCACCGGTTGTTGCTGAAGATGTTTGCTATGTAGCTATGACTCAGGGCGAAGGTTTGCTGAACGGACATAGAATTCAGGTGGGATGTACGGAAGATGCAGCGGTTACATCCAGTTCGCGTACACCTTTTCAAATCTGGTATGGTAAGAATTATTATGCTCCCTACTATGCCTTCTTCGGTGCAATGCAAAGTCTTTACGGGTCACCGGCTGCTAATTTACGCGTACTAAACAAGGGGGCTAATACGATTGATGTGTTTGTTGATTATACACCTTCGAGTAGAACTGAATCTGAAACCGTGGGTTGGTGTGTGATGGAGACAGGGAATGCTACCGGAATTTACGATACACAGACGGATGATATTACTCGTATGCTGGTTTATGATAATGGCAACGGGAAAATATGCTTATTGAACGGCGGTATAATGCCGAAAATCGATGTCTATTCAGTTACCGGGCAACTACTTCTTTCTCGTACGACGGTTGATGTTTTAGATATTAGCAATCTTCCGGCTGCAATATATCTGGTTCGTGTAGGTAATCTGGGTAGTCTGAAAATCGTAAAAAGCAATTAGAGAAATCTATCATATTTTAATTATTAATTTAAATTCATGAAAAACATGAAGAAACATTATTTCTTTGTTTCGCTCTTGGCATTGGCATTATCTATGCCGAGGAGCTCGTTCGCTTCTGTGCAAAGTGCAGATAGTGATGACGGAATTGTGGTGACGTTAGGAGCACCGAAAGTATCAATGCAATTGATGGCAGCTCAATCTTCTGTAACCCAGTCGCATATGGTGATAAATGGAACAGGACAGTCGGGGACTTTTATTTTAAATGCGCAGAATTTAGTGGAGGATATTAAATTGACGGCAACTTCTGGATTAGAAGTTTATCCGGCAACTTTGCCTGCTGGTTCCAATGGGGAGACAATTATTATTACACTGAATAGCACTTTACCAGTAACGAAAGGACGAATTATCCTTCGCAGTGGTGATATACGTGCTTATGTAAATGTTACGGGTTACGGAACTCCTCTTGAAGAGAAAAATCTTTCTCAGAATCCGGTTTATCCCGGTGGTGACGATGAGTCTTTTGTTAAGGGGAAGGAAGATGGTTTTACTCCTGGTGAGAATGGCTATACGGTTGAGTTCCGTGTAAAGACAGATAATTTGAACAAGGTTTTCGAGGCCTTTGCTGTGACCCCGGAAGGAGCCGGCTTTAAAGCTTATGTCAATTCCACTTCTGTAGGCTTGTACGATGGTAGTACTCAAGTAAATATACCTAATCCTGCTACGGCTTTTGATGGTGGTCTCCAGCATTTTTATAACAACGATGGCAAGTATCACACTTATCGTTTTTCTGTAACTTCAGATCAGCGTATTTTCGTTTATCGTGATGGTCTTCAAATCGCTATCCTTCGTGCTTCCGATTATGCCAATCAGGCTTCTTGGACCGTTGAGAACGGGGATATGGTCGAGAATCTGTTGAAGAACCCAGATTTTGAAGGTGAGTATGATTACCGTGCTTCCGATTCTTTAATAGTTCGTGTAGAGGGTTGGCAACTTGATCCTATTGATCAGTACAATTGTCTCTATACTGTTCCGAATTATGAGATTAATAATGACTTGGATTTCAATAATCATGTGATGAGCCTTCAACGTTATACTTGGAATGATGGTTGGGCTGCAGGTCGTGTTTCTCAGATTGTAGATGTTGCTCCTAATGAGACTTACAGCCTTTCTTTTTTAGCAGGTGGTGGAATGAAGGTGAAGGATAGTGCCATCGATTATTTGATGAGCAGTGTCCGTATTGAAGAGGTTCAAAATTCCGAATTGAACAATAAGGTTGAGATTTCCAACATGGATGGTATGGTAAGTTATTCTATGGATTATACAACTTCAGCTGAATGTCGTCAAATTCGTGTCAGTCTTTATAATGAGCGTTTTCTGAATGGTGGTGGCTGGGGATCCAGTGTACGTCCTTTCCTTGTGGATGAGATGCGTCTGACAGGTGTATCTCGTGTTCTGACACAGGAAGTTGGTTTTGATAATACCTTTGCTGATGTAGAATACTTTACTTATGATCCTACTGGAGCATACGCTCCACTTGAACCGGTTTTTGGAGGTGATGTAACAGGCATTGAAGGAACGAATTCGGATGCAGGGGTTTATGGAACAGTAATAGATAATTGGTTAACTTTGAATAATGTACCAGAGTCTGCTAAAATTGAAATATATAGTTCAACAGGAGTACTTATTGCTGTAGAAAATAGTTATACTTCAGGACAATCAATTCCATTATATGAGAAGGGAATTTATGTATGTGTTGTAAATGATGGTACAAGGAAAGAGATAGTAAAGATTGTTTATTGATGCTTTGCTAAGGGAAGAGGTTTAGATCTCTTCCCTGTCTGTTTTGTTTTTAGGCATATTCGAAAGAATTTACGCTTTGGTTGTCGGAGAATTTACTCTTCATGGGATATATCGCAGAGTGAGTGTATTGAGTGGAGAGAAAGATGTAGTTTATTTTTCGTTAGTAGATTCTATAATAAGTATCTGGAAAAAGTAATTTGAATTGCGATTTTTGAATTCCCTAAAATAGATTAAACTTTAATTGATAGGGGATTTGTAGGTACATGATTTGTGTGGACAGATCAAACAGAAGTTATAAATGGAGGCGAAAATATTTTTGTGCTTATAGATGATATTTATTTTGTAGACTTCTGATTGTATGTAAACGTGTATACGAGAGATAACATTTTGGGTTTCGGATTGAACTGACACAAGAATCAACTGTATTAATTATTAATTTGAATATTGCTACATAATTATGAGAGTTTTTTTGTTTTGGGTATTTTTGTTTGCAATAAATGAGATTATAAAGGCGCAGAATGTGACTTTTCGTCCAGGACAGATTTGGAATGATACAAGTGGTAAAGCCATCAATGTTCATGCGGGATATATTGTATATGAGGACGGTTATTATTATTGGATAGGAGACAGCCGGACAGGAAATGAATGTAATGGAGTCGGATGTTATCGATCGAAAGATCTGTATAATTGGACTAATAGGGGGCTGATAATACCACTGTCTGGAAAGATAAGTGAAGACAATTGGGATTTGGCAAAAGGTCGTAATTTATATCGTCCTAAAATTTTGTACAATGAGTTGACAAAAAAGTGGATTATATGGGCTGTTTGGGAGAATATGGAAGTGACTATTACCAAAAGTTGTAGATTGGTAAGTGATCATATGGAGGGGGATTATGATTTATATGAAATTTCATGTGTGAATGGGATTTTGAGCCGGGACTATACGTTATTTAAAGACGATACAGATGGAAGAGTATATTTCATCGGAGCGGTAAATACCAATGCGGACATATTGGGGGTACAGTTGAATGATGATTATCTGGATGGTACTTCGAATGCATCGATTATTTTGGATGGGGTAAAGTATGAGGCTCCGGCTATATTCAAGATGTATGATATGTATTTCGGACTTTTTTCAGGATGTACGTATTGGAAACCCAATCGCAGTCGTTGGGCCTATTCGTATAATATGCTTGAAGGTTGGAGTTATGAGCGGGTATTTACAGATGTTACTGGTAGTGGGATTGAGTTTTGCGTGGATGACGTAAAAGGGACTACTTATGACTCTCAGAGTGCTTTTGTTTTTAAAGTAGGAGGAGATGATCAAAAATTAGTTTATGTAGGTGACCGTTGGGATGAAAATAATTTGGAAAGTTCAAAACAGGTATGGTTACCAATCAGCATGCGCTCGGGCTATCCCACAATACATTGGTATGATGAATGGGATCTGAGTATCTTTGATAATATGTACCGTTTTAAGCGCACCAAATTTATTGAGGACAAGAGGCAATATTTTTTGTTGGATCGTAATTCTAATCGTTTTGTTTCACGATCAAAGTCGTCTTTCCTGTTAGAGAATGATGGTAATACCAATCTTTGTTTTACTTTTTATGCTACGGATGACCCTTACGTTTATAAGCTTAAAGATAACAAAACGGGACAATATGTGGAGTCTGTATTTGGTACTTTACGTTTAAGTGAAGAAAATGATAAAACGACGCAATTATGGACTTTCTTATTACAGGAAGACGGTACTTATAAAATAAAAAACAATGTGGGAGAGTATTATTTAGCTATTTCGGGTTCTTCTACGTTTGTTGGTTCAACTATTTATTTGGGTAGAGAAAAAGATGCTCGTTGTTTTGGGGTTTATTTTGATTCGAAGATTTATCCGGAAGATGAAGAAGCAGCTCTTTTTACAAAGGATTATCGACAAAATAATTTGGTGTTAATTAAAGAACAAGAGAAGCATATAACAAATCTGCAAGTTATGAAAAAGGGAGTTGATGAAGTTTTTACTTTATACTATGATGAGAAAAGCAGCCGGATTAATGTGATATCTCAAGAACCGATAAAGGCTCAGCTGGCTTTATATAATATATATGGGCAATTACAAGTATACCAAACCGTAAAATTGGATAATAACGGATATGCTATAGAGTTATCTGGCAGATTAAATCCGGGTATTTACATGGTTCGCATAAAAACTTCGGTATATAAAGAAATACGGAAGTTGATTGTTATCCGGTAAATAGAATGGATTTAAATATGTGAATGAGAGGACTCTTATTTCGAATAAGAGGAAATTTGTTTCACAATAATTTTCTCATTCTTCTTTGAAATATTTTTAATATAATAGTTAATGTGTTTTTTCTTTATTTGCGGTCGTTAATGATTTTATAATCGTGAAATGTGTTATTTATTTTAATAAGATGATGAAATTTTTTATTTATTCGCTTTTGATGGTTGCTGCATTGAGCAGCAACATAGGAAATACTGTGGCACAGGCTGCCAATGATAAAATTGTTCCAGGATCTGTTTGGAATGATATTACTGGCAGGCATATTAATGCTCATGGTGGTTGTGTTATTTTCCATGAAGGAATATATTATTGGTTTGGGGAGGATCGTACTGGATATAATAGTAATGGCGTGAGTTGCTATACTTCTGCCGATCTCTATAATTGGAAGCGTGTAGGATTGGTATTTAATGAAAACCAAGCAAGAGACTTGAATACCGGTAAATGTACTCTTGAGCGTCCAAAAGTGATATATAATGATAAAACAGGAAAGTGGGTTATGTATATTCATTGGGAAGATGGTAATGGTTATGGGGAAGCGCGCGTTTGTGTCGCTGTGAGTGATGAAATAGACGGAACTTATAAATTTGTAAGTACTTTCCGTCCTAATAATCATGATTCGCGCGATCAGACTATTTTTAAAGATACCGATGGAAAAGCCTATCATTTTGGATCTACTGATATGAACACTAATATGAATGTAGCTTTACTTTCCGAAGATTATTTGGAAACAGAAAAGAATCCTATTACAGAAACAAAGATTTTGAAAGGATTGAGTTATGAGGCACCTGCTATTTTTAAAGTTGATGATGTCTATTTTGGACTTTTTTCCGGTTGTACGGGGTGGAATCCCAATCCGGGACATTCAGCATCGGCAACGGAAATATTTGGAGCTTGGACGCCTGGAAAAAATTTTGCCATTGACGAGGGCAATACAACAACATATCATTCGCAGAGTACTTTTGTACTGAAGGTAAACGGTTATGAGAGCGCCTATGTCTATATGGGAGATCGTTGGGATTCTGGTGATGTAGGGGGAAAATCTCAATATGTATGGTTACCTCTGAGCATGCGTTCGGGGATACCTACTGTAAAATGGTATGACAGTTGGGATATGAGTGTTTTTGATAATGTCGATCGCTTTAAACGTGTTAAAGCGTTGGCTGATGGCATAGTAGTACGTATCCTTGATAAAAATTCCGATCGTTGGATGTCTAAATCTAAAAATGGCTTTAACATTGATGATGATAATGATGAAGTAAATATGAGTTTTGAATTGAAAGCTACTGATAATCCTTATATCTGGAAACTGAAGGATATGAGTACAGGTAATTATTTGGAATCAATATTTGGGACTTTGCGTCTTACTGTAGAGAATGCAAAAGTTAGTCAGCAATGGCGTTTAGAACTGGAAGAGGACGGTTGTTATAAAATACAAAATGTTAATGACAAGAAATTATTGTCCATATCAGGAGCTTCTTCATTTGCTGGAAGTAATCTGTTTCTTGTGGAAGAAGGGGCAAGTAACTCGCAGAGCTTTGGTTTATATTTTGATACTAAGGCTTATGATTATGAGATGGCGGACATGTTTAGTCTCTCTTATTGGCAGGAGAATAAGAGACTGATGACAGAACAGCAAAAGTACGAAGAAGGGGGTACTGGTATAAGCAGAATGGAGAACGATGATGAAAATAATGTTGTACTCTATCCTATGTCGAATAATGGTGATTTCAAAGTCTTTATAAATAATAATAGTACTGCTGACATACAAATAGTGGAAATTGGTAGTGGACGTGTGGTATATTCGGATAAGTTGGTTAAAAGGGGAGAGGCTGTTGTGATTCATTTGGCAGGAATTTTATTGCCGGGAATTTATACAGTGCGCATTCAGACTCCTGAATCTGTAGTGGTGAAAAGAATGGTTGTGTCTCATATGCTATGATCTAAAAATATAATGATAAATGTAATAAGGGTTGCGAGGTTGGTTTGTTGTTGCCTTTGTGTACATGCAGGAGTATGGGCACAAAATAAAATCTCTTTGAATATAGCGAAAGCCGGAACATTATCTGAGCAAATTGCTTCTTCGAAAAAATATCAGATTGATGAATTGATTGTTTCGGGAACCTTGAATGGTAGCGATATCCGCTTTATACGCGATATGGCCGGATGTGATGCGACTGGAAAGGAAACGAAAGGCATTTTGCGCAAGCTGGATATGTCCGGAGTTAACATTATCTCGGGAGGGGATTATTATTATGAAACGGGCGGTATTAAATACTATACATTGATTTCCGGAACAAGCAGTGGAAATGGAGTCTCTTACAGTGAAGGGGTCGGAAGCTATATGTTTGCTAAAACAAAACTTGTTTCCATTACATTACCGATATCTGTTTCTGTGATGGGAGAGGGGGTATTTTTCGGATGTACGGAGTTAGAAAGCTTTGTATTGTCTCCAAATGTTCCTTATATAAAGCCCATGACATTTGCACAGTGCAGTTTCAAAGAGTTTTCTGTTCCAGAAAGTATTAAGAGCATTGAGAAAAATGCTTTTGCCGGATGTAGCTCTTTAGCAAAACTTGTAATTCCCGAAAATGTGACAACAATTGTCGGCGGAGCCTTTGGCGAGTGTCCGGTATTGAGAGAAATAAAAGTGGATGAAAAGAATAAAAAATATGCCGATATAGACGGTGTTGTGTGTAGTAAGGACCTAACTGTTTTACGTATTTATCCGAATGGAAAAGGTTCTGAATATACGGTGCCGGAAACGGTTAATACAATCGATGATTTTGCTTTTCAAGGCACAGATGTTGAGTATGTGACATTGACGGATAATATTACCCATATTGGAGTAGGAGCCTTTAGTGATTGTACTAAACTGCGTGCTATAGCCGTGCCAAATAGCGTATTGGCATTTCGTGAAAGTGCATTTGCCAATTGTAGTTCGTTGGAAAGTATTCATATTCCAAATCAGATAACAGTTATCGATCGCTATGTGTTTCAAGGTTGTAAAAGTTTGGAGAAAATTCAGCTGCCGATCAAGACGGAAAGAATTCGTGATGCCGCCTTTCAAGGATGTCTCGGAATTGATTCTATTGCATTGCCTTCGACCGTAAAATACATTGATGCGTCTGCTTTTGCGGGATGTACAAAGGTGGAAGCCATTAGTTGTATGTGTACAGAATTACCGACCCTTAACAAAACAGCTTTCGAGGGAATCAATCAGCAGAAATGTAAATTGTATGTCCCGGTAGGTGCTTATTCCCGCTATTGGATTGCTCCGATCTGGGGAGATTTTGCCAGCATCATCGAACAGGATGGAGATGGGGAACCGTTAGTATCACTCACTGTTGCCGCCTCTTATAATGCCGTTTATGGAAAGGTACTCATTAACGGACAGCAAAAAAGCAGTGAGCTAATAGATAAAGATACCAAAGTTGAGTTTACTATTCAGCCGGCTAAAGGTTACGGCATAGCACAAGTGATGCTCAATAATAAAAACGTGACAGCTGACGTAAACGATGAAGGACTTTATACGATTGCCGAAGCCACAGAAAACATGGTTCTGCAGGTAACTTTTAAGGAGCTTCCTTATTACCTCACTATTCGGCATGCCGACAACGGATTATTGAAGCAACTGATTACCCGTGGTGAGCAATACACCTTTACCATTTTGCCGGCAGAGGGGTGGAACCTGAATACTGTGACTTTCAACGATAATGATGTGACCGCTTATGTGAAGGAAGACGGGACTTATACCACTCAGGCTCTGAAAAGTGATGCCGAACTGGCCGTCACCTTCGAAAGTACGGCTTCGTCCGTAGAAGATGTCCGTGCGGATGAACCGGCACTAAAGGTGTATACACAGCATGATGAGCTGATTTTGCAAGGAACCGTGGAGGGGCAGAAAGTACAGGTGTACACCACGGACGGTATTAACGCAGGCATTTATATTTCCACAGGGGGACTGACGCGCATCACGCTCCGGCAAAACGTAACTTATCTGGTCAGAGTA
>ERZ826051.2463-NODE-2463-length-14294-cov-8.714165_pt1 | contig 14294 bp, 14 predicted proteins | sample MGYA00519928_ERZ826051 | MGnify/ENA primary metagenome ERZ826051 (study PRJEB31778, sample SAMEA3449219) | human gut metagenome | biome: human gut; feature: human-associated habitat; material: faeces | place: United Kingdom | collected 2010/2012 ...
GGTCATACGCCCTGCCAGCACCTTTTTGGAAATATCCCGGCTGTACATATCGTTCAGGATATTCTTAAACGGCGTAATGTCCATTTCCTGACGGGTCAGGCTGTCCACTCCGTCTGTAATGGCAATATAGCGTACATTGTGTTTTGGGAAAAAGATTTCGATATAACTGCCAGCTTCGATATAATTCCTGCCCAGTCTGGACAGGTCTTTGGTAATGACGCAGCCGATCTTTCCCGCCTCAATATCAGCAATCATGCGCTGAAAAGAAGGGCGGTTGAAGTTGCGGCCTGTATAACCGTCATCCACATAATACTCATACTGGAACATCCCGTTTTTTTCGGCATAGTCCCGGAGCATAAGTTTCTGGTTACTGATGCTCATGCTCTCATTATCGCCGCCATCCTCCAGAGAGATACGGCAGTAAAGAGCTGTGATTTTCTGACTAACTTGTTTTTTCCTGCTCATAGTGTTCTCCTTCTATGAACAGGGACACGATACCATTATAATACCATGCCCCCGTCCCTGATTCAACTGCTTTACGCCGCTTTCTGTGCTATTTCCCGATGTTCCAGCCATTCCTCGAAGTGTTCGCAGGTCTGACGCTCAATCAGCTGCTCAAAGGCTTCCCTCATGGTTTTGTCCCCAGAAAACTCACGAACTACTACAAACTGGACTTTTTGCTTCTGCTTCTTATTTTTCTCCATAGGCTACCTCCATAGAATAGCGGATCAGATGGTATCTGCGGCAACGAAGTCCGGCAACGGACATTAAAAAACCTGTAAACTACCATCTGACCCTGATTTCTTACTTTTCAAATTTTCTTATAAAATCTCGTTGCTTTCGTTGCCGGAAACATAGATAGATCATAAAAAGCCTTTATTTACGGGCTTTTTCTATATCAAAACCAACAATTTAGCAGCAACGAACCCGGCAACCAACCGGCAACCATCCCAGCAACAGACCTTCCTTGTCAGGCGATCCACTCCTTCGGAAGTTCCAGCTGACGGCATTCTTCCTCACTCAGTTCCACAAATCCACCTTCGTTGCCGGGCAGTTCGTTGCCGGAAATGTCCCGTTCCCAGCCCTTTTGTCTGCCATATCCGGCAAACATACGGGGATTCGAAAAAGGCTTCCAGCCAGTCACGACTGTGTTCATGATTTCATTGATATTGTGGAGCTGCCACCGTTTCGGCTCATCAAAGGTGTGTCCCAGTGCCTCCTTGAATAACTGTTTGGAGCAGACCATGTTTCCGGTGTAGTGTTCCAAGAAACCCTGTATCTGTCCAGCTTCAGTATCCTCTGGCATAAAGTCTTTCTGCACCTCCACCAGTTGACGCTGTATGGACTTGCTGAATTTCATGGAATATTTGCCGCTGCGGTAAATGCTCATGGCTTCTGCCCATACCTGCAAAAGATAAACTCTGGAAGCGTCCTCGTCCTCCAAAATGTGAACCTCTGCATTCTCCGGGTAAATCATAATCGGGAGAAAACGCCGGTTCCCGGCTCGATCCAGCGGCAGGAAGTCCAGTGTATTCGAGGAACCACCAAACACACACTGCCGAAGCCGGTCTTTAGGCTGAGATTCATAAGGCGTCCGGTAGGTTTCCTTCTGTCGGCTAATAAAAGAACGGATTTCTTCAATGCTCTTTGCGCTGCTGGTGGCAAGCATCTCTGACATCTCAATGATCCAGTGACCTTGCAGTTTTTGAAATACACGGTCGTCATCCAGCTTTTTCAAGTCATCAGAGAACCATTCGTCCCGGATCGCCAGCAATCGGAAGAAGGTGGACTTCCCGGCACCCTGACCGCCCACCAGACAAAGCATTTCCTCATATTTGGAACCCGGACGGAATACCCGGCGTATAGCGCCTAACAGGAAATGTTTCAGCATTTCTTCCACATAGTCGCTTTCATCGGCACCAAGAAAATGATGCAGACAGGATCGTATGCGTGGTGTTCCGTCCCAGACAAGGCTGTTCAGCACATCCTGAATCGGATGGTAACAGTTTTCGTTTGCTACGATGGAAAGTGCAGCCGTAATCTTTTTCTCACTGGTCAGCTCATAATTTTTCTCAAAATAGAGGAGAAGATATTTCACATCAGTATCCGTCAGAGCGCTGGTATTCCTGCGCCAGCCCAAGTCCTGCACAATATCCACCCTGTCTGTCAGGAGATTGAGCCGGATGGCATCCCGCAGGAGTGGATCACAGCAGAACACGATCCGGCAGTTGTCGATGGTGTTGGCGGTTTTTCCCTTGTCGGTAACAGAAAGGCTCTGCCGCACTTCATCAACGCTCTGCTCCGGTGCTATGGCTTCCGCTGCGCTCATCACAGCCTGCTGGGTGGCTGGCGGTAAATTCTGATATTCGCTGTTCAATTTTCTTCACCTCTTTTCCGTATTCAGCAACTACAAAAGCTCGTTCTTCTATGCTGTCAGACAGAAGAAGATCCAGCAGATATTCGATATATGGCTGCCTGTGCAGCGCCTCCACAAACAAAGGATTCCAGCCGTCCTCTGGCTGTTTGGGCGCATATTCTTCTTTCCATCGTTCCAACAAATGCCGGTAATCACACAGTACCCGAAAGCATTTCTGCTCTGCCTGCCGGTATCGCATTTCCTCGCTGATTTTCCTTTTGATCATTCTTTTTTGTGGCGGATCGTGACCTTTACGGTCAAAGCTGATTGAGAAGTCCTCTGCCAGCTTTAAGGCAGCTCCTTTACTGCTTAGTCCAAAAAGGCGGGAAGTGAAATCAATCACATCCCCATCTGCCTGACAGGCAAAACAATGGAACCGTCTGTCCACCTTCATACTGGGATGCCGGTCATCGTGAAAAGGGCAGCAAGCCATCCCGTTGCGTCCTACTGAAATTCCATAAACCAAAGCAGCCTGCCTTGTGGTAACAGACTGTTTTACTGCTTCAAATACATTCGTTTCTTCCACCTCCAAACAATGCAAAAGGCATCCGGTTTCCATAGAAAATCAGATGCCTCACAATTCCATATCCTGCTTTTTTGTCGGAGCGATCCGTCCTTCACGCTCCCAGCGTTCCCGGTTCTCCCGGTCAGCGTCCAGTTTACCTTGCGCCAGCTTCTCCTTAATGGATTTTCTGGCTTTATTTTTGATCTGCTCTTTGCCAGCCTGTTTGACCTCCGGTTTTAACAGAACTGCCTGTACTTTTTTGAGAACTTTTTCAGCGGACTGCTGTAATTTTTCCCGAACCCTACTCAGCAGAGTGTTCGCTATCTTCACAACTTCCTGTGAGTTTTTAGCAGTAGGAGAAACCACACTTTTCCGGTATTTCTCAATTACTTCTAAATCTTCAAGCTGGGTTTGCTCCCGAACCTTGTCGGTCACAACCTCCACCGCCTTGTCATAGGCTGCATCGGAAACATCCTCCAATAATGTTTCTACATCCTCAATTTTAAGCGTCAGTTCTTCCAGCTTTTGCTCCTGTGCTGCCATCTGTTCCTTCTGCTTCATCAGGATATAATCCTGCTTTTCCAGATAATCACGCCCACCATAGGACGGTTCCTGTTCCAAATGAAGCCCATGCCGTTTAGCAATGTCAAACAGGAGCGTCCGGCATATTGCATCGAAAGTCTGTTTCCGGTTATTGTGCTTTCCTTTAGGCTGCTCCGGTTTGGGGAGAGGGATACCCAGTCCTTCCAGTGCCTTTTCCTGCTGGGGACACAATTCTCCATACCGGTTTTCACAGTCAAATACATGGCGTTCATGGATGTGCGGCGTCCCTTCATCCAGATGGAGTGCCCAGTCTAAAATGTGTATATGAGAACCAAAGCGGTTTTCAAATTCCTCATAAAATTCACTGACAATGAGAGCCAGTGTCTCCGGCGGAACGGATTCTTCCATAGTGCCGATCTGATAGATACTTTCTTCTGGACAGGTCTTGTTATTTTTCAGAAGATCATCCACAGTGCGGTTACGCTCAATGTGCCGGGTTTTCTCGTTCCGGGCGTTCTGAGCATTGACATGGTCGGCATAATGCTCGTAGTAATACATCCGTTCAATTTCCTCAAAGCTGAAATCCGGTTGCTCCGGGTTTTCCCGAAAATCGTGGGTGGTAAAGCCCCGGTAACAGTCCCAGTACACATTTTTCTTGGCTCGCTGGGCATCAATGTGTTCGCTATTCTCAACATCAAACCGACGGTCATTGTGCCGGGGATTATAGGTGCCATGCTTGCCGGAGCGCCCGTTGTGCCGTGTCAGTTTCAATGTTCATCCCTCCATTCTCCGTTGATTTTTCCCGAAGGGGAGCAGCGGCGAAGCCGCCAAACCTGCGGATTTCTGCGTCAGGTAATACCCAGTACGAATTGACGCAAGGCATCAACTCTCCCTGGGCAAGGCGTTTCACCCTTGACCCGATGGGGCTGGCTGCCCTCAACCCGCCAATGGGCTTTGCCCCTTAACCCCAACAGGACGCTGCGCCCCTGTACCCAGCACAAAGGGATTGCATCCCTCTGTACTCCCGCCCGAAAAAGCTGACTGCCCAAAACATAGCCAGTCAGCTCTTCCGGTTTTTGAAGAAAGCTCCTCAGTCACTTTCTTCAAAAAGAAAAACCGATGCATTTCTCTTTTACGAAAAACACATCGGTTCTTTGTACAAACCTTTACAGCGTGATTTTGTTGTGGTATCATTCCGGCAGGCTCAGGAAACCTTGCAGCAATGCACCAGGGAACTGAAACTTTTTCTCCATTTCTCCAAACAATACAACAATTAAACCGCCATGGATTTCTTTTACCGTACCCATACCGAATGCTTTATGCCGAAGCTGACTGCCAACCATAACACGGGACAAATCCACCTGCTTTTGTAGTGCAGGTTCTGCCTGTTTTGGTGCTGGTGGGGTATAGCGTGGCTTTTCCAAATGCCGCCCATACACAGCCGGTTTTTCTGCAACCTGCTTTTCCTTTTGGGGCTGATCCATATCCCTGACAGCTTCCGCAAAATCCAGAAACGGCTTTTCCGGCAAATCATCCGCCGAAGGAATCGGTGCTTCCATCGAAGCCTGTTGCAGAGCGAACATACTGTTATAGTCAGCATCTGTGATAACCGTATCCCAACCGCCACGATTTTCGCCTTCGTGCCGGTCTATGCCGGTATAGCTCAGGCTGGCATCTTCGTATCTCTTGAACTTATAAACGGCATCGTTCATCAGTGAATCATTGAACACACCGAGAGATACCAGCAACTCAAAATCTTTGACATCCAGACCCGTTACTTTCTTGAAAAGCCCCGGCTCCAGCTGTGTGATGACATCCTTCAAACAGCGCTCCCGGTAATCAGTCAGATACATGAAAACCGGAATGCGGGTGGCGAACTTAATCAGCTTCTCCTGAATCTGCTTGCGTTTGGATTTATACTCTTTTTCTTCCTCGCTCAGCTCCTTTTTCTCTTTCGGAGTGAGTTTTTCTGTACCCTCTTTCTTTGCCTTTTTCACAGCTTCGGACTTGTTGATAATAGTCTTTATATCCTCGTTCAGACTACGGAAGCCTTCAATTTTCATCAGAGCATCCATCGCCGCCGGACTTGCCATTAAACGGGAAAGAGTATCGTTGTCCACATTGACAAGCAACGCACTTTCCCAGCGTTTGGCAAGCAAGGTGGCAGATGTACCTGCCATAGCAATGTCCAGAACCTCACCTGCATCAATCTGCCGCATGGTGCTGCCATCATAGGCAATGACCGGCAGAAAGTTGATAAACTCTGCCACTTTCTTTTCCGGGTTACCTTCGTCAATGTTCAGACGGCAGCTGTAATCTGAAATCTGCTTGAGCGCCCGGTCAAGAGCAAAATCAAACACATAACATTCCTGCTTGACAATTTCCTTTTTTCCGCCGTCGGTCGTGATTTCCCACGGGCTCTGCACCCGGAACGCTGCCTGAAAATAGGTCTCTGGGCTGGACAGATTGCGCAGCATAAAAATGCCTGTCCACGGCTTGACTGTAACACCTGTTGTCAGTTTGCCGCAGGAGAGAGTGATCGTCTTGCTTTCCAATGGGTCACGCATGGATTTTTGCACCGGCTCCAGAGCGGCTGCACCAATTCCAGCGCCCGTACCCGCACAGACATTGATGGTGTAATCATGATAGAAAGTATTCTGCTTCTGCATCAGCAGATTTTTCATCGCATAGCAGGAAGCCACATTTGGTAGAAACCAGAGCGTATGCTGCAAGACATTCAGCAGGCGTACATCGGCATACGGCATGGCAGGCTTTTTGGCTCCCAGCTTCAAATCATCCACACTGGTTTCCAGATAAGCGCCACGAATTAAATCCAGCCACTTCTGCACCTCGTTTTCATAGACAAAGCGAGCGTCTGCACCTTTGCCTTTGGCAGAGAAAAACACATTCAGGTCAAACTCATTGAACTCTCCCTGCATGGCGATCTGACGGATACTGTCCGGGATACGGTAAGTCATCATCACCATGCGGGGCAGTGCCGCATAGGGATTTCCGTCACCTTTCCAGTTTTCCTTTGCCCGCTGTTCATCTGAATATGTCCAGTTGTAAATCTGATCCTCGATGAATTCACCGGAATTCAGCGCCCGAAATGGCGTACCGGACAGATACAAATAATACATGGTTGTGATGGGCAGGAAAGTTTCATCGTAGGCGTTGCCACGATCATACTTATCCATATCCTCGCTGTCGTAGCTGTCCTCATCCTCCTGCTCAAACAGCTTTTTGGCGTTTTCTTTCCATGCTCCGAAGTGGTACTCATCAAAGATAACCAAATCCCAGTTGGTGGAATGTACCCATTCGTTTTTTGCCTTGATGCCGCCGGTTTCCTTATTTACTCCCAGATAGTCCTGAAAGGAGCCAAAGCAGACGATGGGACGGGACTTGTCCGCTGTTTCATAGGTCAGTTCTGTGTTGCGGCTGATAAACTGCCAGCCCTCAAAATCAATGTGGCTGTTCAAGTCCTCCTGCCATGCGCTGACCACAGCAGGCTTAAAGGTAAGAATCAGAATCCGCTTGAATCCCATTCGTTTTGCCAGTTGGTAAGAAGCAAAGGTCTTACCAAAGCGCATCTTGCAGTTCCACAAAAACTTGGGGTAGCGTGTGGAATCCTCTTCATAGGCACTTTGAAAATAGGCTGCGGTTTTATCCACGGCTTCCTGTTGTTCCGGGCGCATGGAAAAGCTATTAACCCGGTTCTCTACATTGGCAGTATGGTTTCTGACTGCCAGTACCGCCGCCCGCACATCATCCACGGTACAGCGAAACCATTCGCCGCCCATGCCTGTTATCTGCTTGCGCTTCAGGACACGGTGAACATCATGGTCGGTGAATGAGGAACCATCTGTATACATGGCACTTTCCCGGTAGACAATGCGATAGGGGATGCTGCCATCCGGTCGTTTGGTGGGATACTGCTGGGCAACACGCTTGTCCACATCAATGGCAGTATAGCCCACCTTCAGAAGCCCTTGATACTGTGGATTGGTGTCCTCGTAGGCGTAAATCATCGGGTGAGCATCTGGTCGTTGCGGAAAGAAATCAGTTGCCATCGTCATCACCACCTAACTCCATGGGCTTTATCATAGATTCTATAAAGGCAATTTCCTCCTCCGTTAAACCGTATTTCTCATAAAGTTCTTTGTCTGTCCACACCTTGGAAAAATCTTGAACAGGGACAAATCTATAAGTCTTTGCTGTAGCATCTTGGCTCGCTTTCGCAAGGCTATGACAAAAGCGTGCAAACTTTGTATGCAAATACAGTGATAGATTTTTACACATCACTTCATCCAACTCCATGCCTACTCCAATAAGCAAATATGATTCTGTACACGCAAATCCAGGCTTACATACAACGGCATTCAGATTATCATCATTCAATTCCGTGCCAATATTATTTGCTCGTGAAGTCATGATTTTCCAATTATCTATCCATTCACTATGTGCTGATATAGCACTTCTTTCTATATATCCAACTTGCAATCCTTTTCCATAACATGATAATGGTTGTCTTAGACCCTTTGGAGTTGAATGAAAATCTGCCGATTTAACAAAGTCAGTACTAATCCCAAAAGGCTTACGAGGGGATACATATTGCGAAAGTGTATCCCCTTTGCTAATCGAATTGACTTTCTCTAATATTTTAAGAGCAAATCCATTGCGGATAAATATATTCAGATCTTCATACCGTAAATGTCGCAGCATAACTTGTTGATCATTTTTCATATGTGTCACAACAGTTGTTAGAGATTGTCTATTATCATAGGCTCTATCCCAAAGGAAATAGCAAACGCCGCCTCGGATATTTACTCCCGGGAAGCAGTCATCTGTTATTGGAAAATCATGTAATTCCTTTATATGAATATCGTCCAACATTTCATCACGAAAAGCATCTAATCCTTTTCCACCGGCATACCATCTTGCAGGAATAATCATTGTTAGATAGCGTGGATTAAGTTTTTTTGCCTGTTGGATAAAAAGGTGATACAAAGGGGAAGCACTGGCTTGTGCACCACCATCACTCAACTGATACGGCGGATTGCCGATTATTACATCAAATTTCATTTTGAATATCTCCTCCGGTTTGATCGTATGTATCCACTCATAAGCGTGGGTTTCCAGTTCGTCCCCTCGCTCGTATTCGCTCTTGGATGCACCGCAGAACAGACATTTGCCGTTCTGCCAGCGATGCGGTATCCGCTTATATCGGATATTACCGCTGGTGTCCTCAAAAAGCGTGATGGAATACTTGCTGTTGGGATACTTGGAACAATACACACTTCTCCGGGAAAGAAGGCTGGTCAGTTCCGTGATTGCGATGCCATACAGCTGCTTGTGAAAAATGTGGTCGATGCGTTCCTGCAAATCCGGGATTTCCTCTTTCAACCCCTCAATCAGCCGTTTGGCAATTTCCCGCAGGAACACCCCAGACTTACAGGCTGGGTCGAGAAATGTTGCGCTGCTGTCATGCCACAGTTCTTCCGGCAGCATATCCAGCATCCGGTTTGCCACCTCTGGCGGCGTGAACACCTCATCGTTGGACAGATTCGCCAGACAGGTGAGAACATCCGGGTTATACATATTGCTGTAAAAATCACTCATAATCCTGCACCCTCCTGTAATCGGTCAACGGATATTCCCTGATGGGCGATGGGATAAATGCCTGAACTTCCTCGTCATACTCCCAGCCGATCATGAAAATATTCATCTGCTCCTCGTGCCCGTTCAGAAGCTCATCGAGTGCAAAATCACGGCGTTTCATTTGATTGCCGATAACAAGGCTCCACTCTGCAAAAACAATAGGGGAACCATCTGCCTGGAGCATGGTAAGCGCATCTCCGCACAGAATGTTTTTGCGCAAGATAAACCGTACCGCTTCCCGGCACTGTTCATTTGCCTGTGATTTGGCAGTGGCGGTATATTCCTTGTCCCAGATGTCAAATAGCCGCTGGCGGCATTCTTCTGCGTTATCCTCCAAAATGTCAACTCCGTACAAGCTGGTCATTGCCAATACCGAGTACCGTTCATAATCAAAGGGGCTTTTCCCATAACGGCTTTTTACCACTGCCAGCTTCCGGCTGAGAACTTCCGCAAGAAAATTCCCGTTTCCGCAGGCTGGCTCCAAAAAACGGCTTTCAATCCGTTCTGTTTCCTGTTTTACAAGGTCACACATGGCTTTTACTTCACGCTCGGCAGTAAATACCTCACCGTGATCCGCCACACGCTGCCTCGATTTTACCTGTTGTTCTGCCATTTCCCTACACCTCATATATCCACGCACTTACAGAAAGACAGCCACCTACAAGATGGTGTACTTTTTCGCAGGTACATTTTTCGGTATTGGGGAAGAGGCAAAAGAGCTTTTGTTCACAGGTTTTGTCTGGAAAAAGCCGGTGTTCTGTGGTATCATTTTCTTATAGCTAAAAAACAGGCATTTTACAGAAAGGTACACAATCCTGCAAAAACACCTGCTTACAACAACTTGGCTTTTTCGTAAATCTCCGCACGATAGCGGAAGGTGGAAAGCGGCATTCCGCACAGCTTTGCAGCAGCTGTGCCGGTGATTTTGCCATTTTTCCATTGTTGATACAAATGATGGAAGTTTTCTGGTAAAGGCGCTGGGGGTCTGCCGAAGCGGACACCTCTTGCTTTGGCAGCGGCAATTCCTTCTGCCTGACGCTGCCGGATATTGGTGCGCTCATTTTCTGCTACAAAGGACAACACTTGCAGCACAATATCACTCAAAAATGTGCCCATCAGGTCTTTGCCCCGGCGTGTGTCCAACAGCGGCATATCCAGTACCACAATATCAATCCCTTTTTCCTTGGTCAAAATCCGCCATTGCTCCAGAATTTCAGAATAGTTACGCCCCAGACGGTCGATGCTCTTGATATAGAGCAGATCGTCTTTTTTTAGTTTCCGTACCATTTTCCGGTACTGCGGGCGTTCAAAATCCTTGCCGGACTGCTTATCAATAAACAGATTTTTAGCCGGGATAGATAGCTCTTTCAGGGCAAGAATCTGCCTGTCCTCATTCTGTTCTCTGGTGCTGACACGGATATAGCCATACAAATTTCCCATTGCTTTTCCCTCCCTTCTTCCAACCTGGGAAAACGGCTCCCAAATCGGAAATTTTTCATCTTCTATGGTACTGGATACTTGATACCCCTGAATAAACAGACTGTGAAAATGCCGGGGGCAGCCCCGGCATTTTGCAGTCATTTGCCCTGTAATCAGGCGCTTTCCTTTTCTGTACGCAAAACCTGAAAACCATGCTGTTTAGCGTACTCTCTGGCAGCTGCCAACCGTTCTTCGCTGTACGGCGGGACAAGGCGGACAGACAGCCGGGACTTTTCCATCACATAGGTTACACAGCCCTCGGTGGTGCTGCGCTCCAACCAGCACAGCTGGGGATACTTTCGGCTGAACTCTGTCAGTCTGCGCTTCAGATCGGCGTTGAAGGTGTAGATGCTGGCAGTGTTTTCCGCTTCGTTCCAGTTGATAATGGTTTCTTTCTCATACTTAGACAGCTTCGCCATAAAAATCCTCCTCAAAGTCAGTGCTTTTCTCTACCATCCGCAGATACTTCTTTGCCTCGTAATACTTTGCCATCTCCATACGGAGTTGCTGATAAAAGCAAGGATACCAGTGTTCCTCAACCTCATTTTCCATCTTTCTGGCAAGTCCCAGCATCCAGCGTTTTGCTTTTGGATCAGCAGTCAATGCGGTCAGCCATTTGAGCCTTGTCACGGTGTTGTGGTGATTGGGACAGGCAAAGGCATAAAGAATTTTCTTTTCTTGAATACTCAAATTCATGATTACGCCGTCCTTTCTTTTTCGTTCTCGTGCGGAGTGCCACCGCTGTCCAGCCAGTTGAAGAAGGCTTTCTTGCTGATCTTAATCAGTCTGCCGCTGCGCACTGCTGGAAACCCCGGTGTGTGTACCAGCTCATAGGCACTGGCTCTGGAAATCCCCATGATATGCTGAATATCCGTAACATCCAAAATCAGGGGCAGAGCGTCATAGTCGTTCCATTTTGTTTTTTCTTTCATATCGGTGTTCCTCCTTTATTTGAATTGATTGATATTTCATTTTTCGCATATTTGCCGTTCTACCTGTCCCGTTTCCTTCATGCTGCCCTGCTCGACATACATGAGTCACCGATTTCTCGATGCGCTCGCCCTCCGTTTCAGGAGAGGTCATGGCGGTTTATCTCAGTTCAGACGGTCATTTAGTTGTCAAGGTACACGATGTAATGAAATTACCATCTGATGTCATCATATCGCTATAACCTTGATAAAACAATAGATTCGTAGTACTATGAGTGTAACAGATGTAATCAGATTATAAAATTACCATAAATGAATGGGAGGGAATTGCATGGACTTTGAATTTGTGCGGCACGAACCGCTTTATGACCGTATTCTGCTGGTACTGACGCTGAACCGACAGAAAATGAAAGAGCGCATTTTGATTGGAGAAGAACTGCAAATCCGGTTTCGTTTACAAGGATATGCCGATGCAGAGGTGCTGTGTGATGTTACACGCCCTTTGGGAGCTATGCTTTCAGCCTTTGAGCATGATCCTGATGGCGAATGGAACCGTTTTGGTCTGATGCCATTGAGAGAAGCTCTGCACTCCAACCGTTGGAAGCAGCCAGGACTGGAACAGGCTTCCGGTGATTTTCTGGCAAAAAAATATCTCACTGGTGATCCGGTGAGAATGTATGTGGCACTTCGTATCTGGAACGAATATTTAAAGGCAAGAGAACCACGAGATCGGGAAGCTGCCTGCGAGCGTTTTATTGGAAAAATGAACGGCTTCACAGCCTTGTTTATGGGAAATCCACCCCTTGACTTTGATGAGGATTCAGGAAAACCAAAGTGCCTGAACATTTCCACGCATATTTATGGTTCTGTACCGCAGGAAGATACTCGGCTTGACCTCTGGTATCCAGACAGCAAACGAAAAATGGAATGTGTTGCTGCCTATTCGTCCCTGTATCCACTGATTATCTATTATCTGAACCGCTTGAACGATTGGGGGCTTTATTTTCGGAAATGCAAAATCTGCGGGAAAGTATTCCTTGCCAAAAGCCAGAGATATGAGCTTTGCAGTGATAAGTGTCGTAAAAAGCAATCTCTCCAGAACAAGCGTGAGTTTGATGAACGAGCCAGAGAAAACAATTATGATCTGCTCTACAAAAACGAGTGCCAGAACTGGCGAAACAAAATCAATAAGGCAAAGAAAACACCTGGCTTTCCTGCCGACCGTCTGGAAGAAATGCTGGCTGCTTTTGAATCCTTCAAAAAAGAAGCCTTGCAGCGGAAACAAGCTGTGAAAAAGAAAACAGCCAGCCCGAAAGAATTTTCGGACTGGCTGCTCCGACAGAGCAATATTATTGTGGAACTGGCTGAACTGGAATACTGACACTTCAGCAGTAAATCATTTCAGACCGAATGATTTCTTCTGCCCGATTGCGAATACTGTTCATTGCTCTAACCCATGCCATCTGATCACGAGCTTTCAGTTCCTCCGTGATTCCTTCGGCTTCTTTCATCTGGACAATGATATAATTCAGCCGGTTCTGTGCCTGCTCATTCAGATCTGCCATATATGTCCATAGTTTGCCAGACAAAATCAGGTCATTATACCGGGATGGGCGGTACAACTCCAGATAGGCTTTGTGCATACGCCCCCAAACCCCAATGGGGCGGTTTTCTTCCGGTAACTGCAAGTCTGGAATGTAATAGTCACCGACCAGCGTATAGCTGATGCCGTTTTCACAGGTTTTCTTCGGTAAGTGTTCCATAAGCGACCTCCTGTATTCGATTTTTCTCCGAATCCAGCTGATCGTGTCCCTGTTCATGTCAAATTCAAGGCAGCTGAACTCTTCATCAACAAGTATGGCACATCCTTGCCGGTTTTCTGGTAATTCAAGCCGTAGGAGTTGTTGCTGGAACGGGTTTCTGAGGTGTTGTAAAGGTCGATTGTCTCCTTGCCCAGCACCTCGCTGATTTCCTTGAGCGTGGATTTCTCCTTGCCGCCGAGGAAAAGGGTGCAGTCGCAGTTGCCCGTGATGGTGTCCGCCGCATCCTTGTAGATGGTCTTGAGCTGAGACTGGGACTGCAAGATGATTGACGCCGAGATTTCCCGGCTTCGGATGGTGGCGATGAGCTTATCAAACTTCGGGATTTGACCGATGTTCGCAAACTCATCGAGCAGACAGCGCACATGGACGGGAAGCCGACCGTTGTAAACGTCATCTGCTTTATCGCACAAAAGGTTGAAGAGCTGGGAATACATGATTGCCACGACGAAATTGAAGGTGTCATCGGTATCGGAAATGATGACGAACAGCGCCGTCTTCCGGTCTCCGATGGTGTCCAGCTCCATCTCATCGTAGCTCATCAGCTCCCGCAGCTCTGCGATGTCGAAGGGCGCAAGCCTTGCACCGCAGGAAATCAGGATCGACTTCGCGGTTTTGCCTGCCGCCAGCTTGTATTTGCGGTATTGCTTGACCGCAAAGTGGTCAGGGTCGCGGGCTTCCAGCTCGTCGAACATGACATCCACGGGGTTCTTGAAGGTCTCATCGTCCTCTCTGGCTTCCGAGGCATTGATCATTTCGAGCAGGGTAGTAAAGTTTTTCTCGTGGTCGGGTGCCTCGTACCAGATGTAGCCGATGAGAGCTGTGTAGTAGAGCTTTTCCGCCTTGACCCAGAAATCTTCGCCGGACTTATCGCCGTCTCCCTTCGTGTTGACGATGATCGTATTGACCAGCTTGAGGATGTCCTTCTCGCTGCGGATGTAGCT
>ERZ826051.2471-NODE-2471-length-14249-cov-4.064253_pt1 | contig 14249 bp, 7 predicted proteins | sample MGYA00519928_ERZ826051 | MGnify/ENA primary metagenome ERZ826051 (study PRJEB31778, sample SAMEA3449219) | human gut metagenome | biome: human gut; feature: human-associated habitat; material: faeces | place: United Kingdom | collected 2010/2012 ...
CGTGTGGGTTGACACTACCTTCTGTCAACTCGTCACCGGCCTCAAGCACCTGACCATCCATAACTTTGATACGGGATCCGTATGGAATCAAGTAAGCTTTTGTCTGACCATTTTCTTCATCGGTAATGATAACTTCACGTTTCTTCTTCGTATCACGAAGAGTAACTTTTCCGCCAAATTCGGAAATGATAGCAAGACCTTTTGGCTTTCTTGCCTCAAAAAGTTCCTCGACACGAGGAAGACCCTGTGTGATATCGTCTCCGGCTACACCACCGGTATGGAATGTACGCATGGTAAGCTGTGTACCAGGTTCACCGATTGACTGCGCAGCAATGATACCAACTGCCTCACCAACCTGTACCGGCTCACCGGTTGCCATGTTCGATCCATAACATTTTGCACAGATACCGATATGAGATTTACATGTCAAAATCGTACGAATCTTAACTTTCGCAGCATCTCCGGCATCAATGATCGCTTTTGTATTTACGATGCGGGCAGCACGTTTTGGTGTGATCATATGATTTGCCTTTACGATCAATTCGCCTTCATCGTCATACATATCGTCGCAGGCATAACGGCCTGTAATACGCTCTTCCAAAGTCTCGATGACTTCTTTTCCATCCATGAATGCACTGATCCACATTCCCGGAATCTCGTCTTTTCCTTCACAACAATCCGTCTCACGGATGATAAGATCCTGTGATACGTCTACCAGACGACGAGTCAGGTATCCGGAATCGGCTGTACGAAGCGCTGTATCGGAAAGTCCTTTACGCGCACCATGTGCAGAAATGAAGTACTCCAGTACGTCAAGTCCTTCACGGAAGTTCGATTTGATCGGCAGTTCGATCGTACGACCGGATGTATCTGCCATCAATCCACGCATTCCGGCGAGCTGTTTGATCTGTTTGTCAGAACCACGGGCTCCGGAATCCGCCATCATAAAGATGTTGTTATATTTGTCAAGTCCGGTAAGAAGTGCCTCTGTGATCTCATCATCGGCCTCTTTCCAAGTCTCGATAACCGCTTTGTAACGTTCTTCCTCGGTCAAAAGACCACGACGGAAGTTTCTGGAAATATTTTCAATGGTGCTTTCTGCTTCTGCAAGAATCTCTTTCTTTGCTGCCGGCACTTCCATATCGGAAATAGATACCGTCATCGCTGCTCTTGTAGAATATTTATAACCGAGAGACTTGATCGCATCCAATGTCTCCGCTGTCTTTGTAGCACCATGATTATTGATACATTTCTCAAGGATCTGTTTCAGCTGTTTCTTTCCTACATGAAAATCAATTTCCAATTTAAGGAAATTCTCATCCTTGCTTCGATCTACGAATCCCAAGTCCTGGCTGATGATCTCATTGAAAATGAAACGTCCCAGTGTGGACTCAATGATACGGGATTCCATCTCACCGTTTTTATTGATTCCCTGACATTTTACTTTAATCTTTGCATGCAGGGTAATCTCATGATTTTCATAAGCAATGATTGCTTCGTTCATGTTCTTGAATGCTTTTCCTTCGCCTTTTGCGCCCGGACGCTCCTGTGTCAGGTAATAGATACCAAGGACCATATCCTGTGAAGGTACGGCTACCGGACCACCATCGGATGGTTTCAAAAGGTTGTTTGGTGAAAGCAGAAGGAAACGACACTCTGCCTGAGCCTCTACCGAAAGTGGAAGATGTACAGCCATCTGGTCACCATCGAAGTCCGCGTTAAACGCAGTACATACCAATGGATGAAGTTTGATCGCTTTACCTTCTACAAGTGTAGGCTCAAATGCCTGGATACCCAGACGGTGAAGTGTAGGAGCACGGTTCAACATAACCGGATGCTCTTTGATAACCTGCTCTAAAATATCCCATACAGCAGGCTCCAGCTTCTCTACCATTTTCTTCGCATTTTTAATGTTATGTGCGGTTCCGTTTGCTACGAGTTCTTTCATAACAAATGGCTTAAACAGCTCGATTGCCATTTCTTTCGGAAGACCACACTGATAAATCTTAAGTTCCGGACCTACGACGATAACGGAACGTCCTGAATAGTCAACACGTTTTCCGAGCAGGTTCTGACGGAAACGTCCCTGTTTACCTTTCAGCATATCGGAAAGGGATTTCAGAGCACGGTTACCGGGACCGGTTACCGGACGGCCACGGCGTCCATTGTCGATCAAAGCATCTACTGCTTCCTGAAGCATACGTTTTTCATTACGCACGATGATATCCGGTGCGCCGAGTTCCAAAAGTCTCTTCAAACGGTTGTTACGGTTGATGATTCGGCGATACAGATCATTCATATCCGATGTCGCAAAACGACCACCATCGAGCTGTACCATTGGACGAAGATCCGGTGGGATAACCGGAATCACTGTCAAAATCATCCAGTCCGGATTATTGCCGGACTCGCGGAATGCTTCGATTACTTCCAGTCTCTTGATGATACGCGCACGTTTCTGGCCTGTAGAAGTCTTCAACTCTGTTTTGAGTTCTTTGGACTCTTTGTCCAAATCGATTCTCTGCAGCAATTCCTGAATGGATTCAGCACCCATACCTACACGGAATGTATCACCAAAATCTTCTTTGGCTTTCTGATATTCTCTCTCAGAGAGAACCTGTTTTACCTGAATTTCTTTCGTATCGGACTCCAATACGATATAAGCAGCAAAGTACAGAACCTTCTCCAATACCTTTGGAGAGATATCAAGGATCAGTCCCATACGGCTCGGAATCCCCTTAAAATACCAGATATGGGAAACCGGCGCTGCCAGTTCAATGTGTCCCATACGCTCTCTACGTACGCTGGATTTCGTAACCTCAACGCCGCATCGATCGCAGACAACACCTTTATAACGAACTTTTTTATATTTTCCACAATGACATTCCCAGTCTTTGCTTGGTCCAAAAATCTTTTCACAGAACAAACCGTCTTTTTCCGGTTTCAATGTTCTGTAGTTGATCGTTTCCGGCTTTTTTACCTCTCCACGGGACCACTCACGGATCTTGTCCGGAGATGCCAGTTTGATCTTAATTTTGTCATATGTTAATGTTTCCTGAATTGCATCGCTTACCTGTGGCATTCTTATCGTCCTTTCTATAACATGATGTATTTACCTGCAATTATTTATTCATCTTCGGAAATGCCAATGTTGCTGTCATCGTCAATTTCTGACAATTCAGCCTCACGGAATCCGGCATCTTCAAAGGACTCTTCTTCGAGTTCGAATCGGTCGCCTTCCATCAATCCTGACATATCTTCCACATTTACTTCATCCACAGACTCTGTCATCTGGATCTCTTTGCCGTTTTCATCGAGAACCGCTACATCCAAAGCAAGAGACTGCAGCTCTTTGAGCAATACCTTAAAGGACTCAGGTATTCCCGGTTCAGAGATATTGTCACCTTTGATGATTGCTTCGTATGTCTTCACACGACCGACCACATCATCGGATTTTACAGTAAGGATTTCCTGAAGTGTATAAGCAGCACCATAAGCCTCGAGTGCCCATACTTCCATCTCTCCGAAACGCTGTCCACCGAACTGAGCTTTACCACCCAGAGGCTGCTGTGTTACAAGAGAGTAAGGACCGGTTGAACGAGCATGAATCTTATCGTCAACCAAATGGTGGAGTTTCAGGTAGTGCATGAATCCAATCGTTACTTCTCCATCAAAGAACTCACCGGTACGTCCGTCACGAAGCTGAACTTTTCCATCTTCCTTGATCGGTACACCTTCCCATTCTTTGCGGTATTCTTCATTTTCCAGAAGGTACTGCATCACTTCCGGATCCAGAACATCTTTATATTTTGCTTCAAACTCATCCAATGGTGTATTGACATAATCATTGGCAAGTTTCAAAGTATCCATAATATCTACTTCGTTTGCGCCATCAAATACCGGTGTCGCTACATTGAAACCAAGAGCTTTTGCTGCCAGACTCAAGTGAATCTCGAGCACCTGTCCGATGTTCATACGGGAAGGCACACCCAGAGGGTTCAATACGATATCAAGAGGACGTCCATTTGGAAGGAATGGCATGTCTTCTACCGGAAGTACACGGGAAACGACACCCTTGTTACCATGACGACCAGCCATCTTATCTCCTACCTGGATCTTTCTCTTCTGTGCGATGTAAATACGCACGGTTTTATTCACTCCCGGAGAAAGTTCATCTCCGTTTTCTCTCGTAAATACTTTTGCATCTACGACAATACCAAATTCACCATGAGGAACACGCAGAGACGTATCTCTTACTTCACGTGCTTTTTCACCGAAGATTGCGCGAAGAAGTCTTTCCTCGGCGGTCAGCTCGGTTTCTCCCTTTGGTGTTACTTTTCCGACAAGAATATCGCCGGCACGAACCTCTGCACCGATGCGGATGATACCCTGCTCATTCAGATCTTTGAGCGCATCATCGCCGACACCCGGCACGTCGCGGGTAATCTCTTCCGGTCCGAGTTTGGTATCTCTGGCTTCGGTTTCGTATTCTGTAATATGAACGGAAGTATATACATCTTCCTGTACCAGTCTTTCACTAAGAAGAACGGCGTCCTCGTAGTTGTAACCTTCCCATGTCATAAATCCGATCAGAGGATTCTTACCAAGAGCGATCTCTCCGCCGGAAGTAGAAGGTCCGTCTGCGATAACCTGTCCTTTTTCGATCACATCACCTTTTGTCACGATTGGACGCTGGTTCATACAAGTACCCTGGTTGCTTCGTACAAACTTCGCAAGTTTGTATTCATCGCGGTTTCCATCTGCCTTTTTGATGATGATACGGTTGGACTCGGAGCGTTCTACCACACCGCCTTCTTTCGCTACGACACAGTTACCTGAATCGACAGCGGCTTTCATTTCCATACCTGTACCTACAACCGGTGCTTCGGTAACCAAAAGCGGTACTGCCTGACGCTGCATGTTGGATCCCATCAGCGCACGGTTTGCATCGTCGTTTTCCAGGAATGGAATCATGGCTGTCGCTACCGAGAATACCATCTTCGGCGATACATCCATGAAATCGATTTTATTTCTTTCAAATTCGGAAGTTTCTTCACGGAAACGACCGGAAATGTTCTTACGTACAAAATGTCCGTCTTCATCCAATGCCTCATTCGCCTGAGCCACGTGATAACGGTCTTCTTCGTCTGCTGTCATGTAAACGACTTCGTCCGTTACGATCGGATTATCCGGATCTGTCTTGTCAACTCGGCGGTATGGAGCCTCTACAAATCCATACTCATTGATGCGGGCATACGATGCCAGCGAGTTGATCAGACCGATGTTAGGACCTTCGGGCGTCTCGATCGGACACATTCTTCCATAATGGGAATAGTGAACGTCTCGGACTTCGAATCCGGCACGGTCTCGGGAAAGACCACCGGGACCAAGAGCGGAAAGACGTCTCTTATGTGTCAATTCGGACAATGGGTTATTCTGGTCCATGAACTGTGACAACTGGGAGCTTCCAAAGAACTCTTTGACTGCTGCCGTCACAGGTTTGATATTGATGAGCGACTGTGCAGAGATTGTCTCTACATCCTGTGTCGTCATACGTTCGCGAACCACACGTTCCATACGGGACAAACCGATACGGTACTGGTTCTGAAGCAATTCTCCGACAGCACGGATACGACGGTTGCCCAAATGGTCGATATCGTCATCATTTCCAATGCCATACTCAAGATGCATATTGTAATTGATCGAAGCGAAAATATCTTCCTTCGTAATATGTTTCGGAATCAAGTCCGGAATATGTTTTTTAATTGCTTCATAAATTTCTTCTTCGGAGGTGTACTCATCCAGGATTGCTTTCAGTGCCGGATAATAAACATCCTCAGTCACACCCAATTCTTTTTTATCTGCATTTGGTAAAAATGCGTTCAAATCAACCATCATATTGGAGAGAACTTTCGCAACATGCTCTTCCGTCTGTACAAAAACGTAAGGAATTGCTCTATTCTGGATTTCAGCCGCTTTTTCCTCTGTCAAAGGAACACCGGCCTCGGCAATAACTTCACCGCTTTCCATATCAATTGCATCTTCGGCCAAAGCAAAACCGGCGATACGATTGCGAAATGCAAGTTTTTTATTAAATTTATAACGTCCTACTTTAGCCAGATCGTATCTTCTCACATCAAAGAACATACTATTAATAAGGCTCTCGGCACTATCGACGGAAAGTGGTTCGCCCGGACGCAGTTTTTTGTACAATTCCAAAAGACCATCCTGATAATTCTCAGAAGCGTCTTTCGCAAAACTTGCAATAATTTTTGGTTCTTCACCGAACAGATCCAAGATCTCCTGGTTTGTTCCGACACCGAGGGCACGGATCAATACAGTGATCGGCACTTTGCGGTTACGGTCTACACGTACGTAGAAAATGTCATTGGAATCTGTCTCGTATTCAAGCCATGCACCACGGTTTGGAATGACCGTAGCAGAATACAGTTCCTTACCAATCTTATCATGTGCAATGCCATAATAGATTCCCGGAGAACGAACCAGCTGGCTTACGATAACACGCTCAGCACCATTGATAACAAAAGTACCGGTCGCCGTCATAAGAGGCAGGTCGCCCATGAAAATATCATGCTCACTGATCTCTTCTGTCTCTTTATTATGAAGTCTTACCTTTACTTTCAAAGGTGCTGCATATGTCGCATCGCGCTCTTTGCAGGCTTCAATTGAATATTTCACCTCATCTTTGCACAACTCAAATCCCACAAACTCAAGACTGAGATTTCCGTTGTAATCTGAAATCGGGGAAATATCACGAAAAACTTCATTTAAACCTTCTTCCAAAAACCATTTGTATGAATCTGTCTGAACCGCAATCAGGTTAGGCATCTCCAAAACTTCTTTTTGCTTTGAGTAACTCATTCTGACGCCTTTGCCCACTTTGACAGGACGTATTCTGTTTTTCTCCATTGATGATTTCACTCCTTGTTTTTTTTACAAAACTGTGTTATAATGAATCAGTAAAGGGTCACTGAACCTAATTTACCACAGTACTGTATATTTCATCTTACCACAGTTGTAGAGTGGTGTCAATAGGAAAGTTCTACTTTTCCTTTTTTATTTACCCAAAAGCTGATCAGATCCAAATATTTCGTAGAACCAAAAAGGTCGTCAATGCCGAAACTGTAATAATATTCGCCCTCCGGAAGCTTTGGCTCCGTAATATTAAAATTTTTCCCTACGCGGTATTTATCCCCTTTGATCTCCGTCGTTTCTCCGCTTTCCTGGTCAACAACGACATAGATCGGGCGGATCACATCTCCTTTTTTGATCTCGGTCATTTCTTTATCTGCCTGGCCGCTCTCGTCATCGATACCATCCCAGGCACCGAGCACCATCCATTCTCCATCGTCCTCTGTCTCCCCATAAAGATAGGCAAAACGAAGATTGGTCTCCTGCCCATTGAGTACGATCGGCGAAGAAAAGATGGTATAATCCTCGCTTTCCTCTACCACGTACATACTGAGAAGCGATCCATCCGGGAGGGCCGGCCAGTATCCCTGAAATGTATCTGTCACGACACCGGTCTGGTCATCGTAATCAAGCCAGTTGTCACTTCCGAGATACACAAGCGGTGTCTCGTCGTCAAACTTCATATATAAATTGTACTGAACCGATGCCACATTCGGAAGGCTTTCCTGCGCGATCGTGAACGTATAATACCCGTCGTCATTCAAATGTTGTTCTTCGGCGATCTGAATCTGGTTCTGATCTGCCGTCATAAGTCCCAGTCCATGTCCGCTCTGATCTGCAGCCGACCAATCATTTTCGCCGGAATATTCCTCGATCGAACCATTGGCAGCGCCATACACCATCGCTCCGATAAAATCGGTATACGAATCGCTGACACAAACCGTTTCAAATGTCTTTAATTCCCCTTCGTCCTCGATCTGAAGCGGGTAATATACGGAAAGACCGTTGGCATTCCGGCGGTTCACACCTTTCACCTGATAAATGACCGCTTCCGAAATCGCCGCCTGAAGAGCACTCGTGTCTACTGCGCCTGCGATATTTTTTGCCATATCGCCGAGATCTACCATATTACTGTAGCCTTCCGACGGCGTATTTCCTCCATAATTCTGTGCTTTTCGGATTCCTTTGGCAATCTCACCAAAGGTTTCCATATTTTCCGTGCTCCCCTTCATACTTTCCGCTACCGCGCCAAATTCGTCGCAGACCTTCTGAATCTTCGACAGATCCGTCACCGAAAGTGTCGCCGTACTTTCTTCTCCAAGTGCTTCACAGCTTTTATAAAAACTGTCGCAGATCTCTTTTCCAAGATCTGCCGCCGGAGCTCCCGGATTTTCCTGCAGATAGGCTCCGATCGCAGCATAATCCCAGCCGCCGCCACTTTCCAATTCTTCCGAACCGATCATATAATTGGCAAACGGCGAAAGCATCTTCGCATTCTCAACAGATCCCATCAGACAGGCATCGTAACCGATAAAATTAAACTTTCGCGGAATACCGTCGAGCGCCTGCTGAATCTCCGCCAGATCCAGCGTATCTGTCCCGTAATTTTCATCCAGGCACACACCGGCAACACTTCCACCGCCGTGATCCCACATAATAAGTCCCAGCTTATTGTTCCCATAATTTTCCACTCCGAAAGTGACAAAATCTTTCAATGTAGCACTTTCCGCCATATTTGCCTGTTCCATACGGGAAATTTCCTGCATATCTCCATTTATGATCTCATACCGCGCGATCGCATCTTCCGGAATGACCTCGTTCTGCCACTGGGTGCAGCCACCTGTCTGCACGACAAAACGAACCTGCGAACCAAAATCTCGGTCAAGCATCTCGCCCAGGTCCATTGTCGCCGCGCCATAACCACTCTCGAGATCGGTTCCACACAAATATACAAGAATCGTCCACGCACCATCTCCGGCAAATTCTTCCTCCGAAACTGCCGAATTTTCCTGCTGCACTCCCGCTTCCGGTTGACCGGCCTCTTCCGCACAGCCGGCCAGGCTAAAAATCAGCCCGGCCAATACTATGCACAATACTATCTTCTTTTTCAATTATTTTCCCCCTGTCTTTAGCGCACACGCACCGTAAAGTTGTATTTTTTCTTCTGACCATTGATCAATTTTACGGTAACTGCGATCTTTGCTTTTCCCTTCTTTTTTCCAAATACACGCAAATTTGAAAAATACTGTTTTCCGTCTTTCCTGATGCCATAATTTTTCGTCTTGATAATTTTCTTTCCACTTGTGATCTTATAAGAAATCTTTGCAATTTTCTTTCTTGCCGCCTTATTATCGATCAAAAGCTGGATATCATCTGCCTTTTTGCGTGAAATGGTAAATTTGCCTTTTGCCGGATATTTTCCCACGATAATATCGGAAAATGAGTATTTTGTGACCTCCTTTGTTTCACCCGGCGTCGTTGTCGGCGGCATCACAGGAGATACCGGACTTTTCGGCGTGGTACTCGGAGACACACTTGGGATCTGTGTCGGTGCCTCGGTTGGTGCAGCACTTGGCGATGCGCTTGGGGTCTGTGCCGGCGCCTCGGTTGGTGCGGCACTTGGCGATGCGCTTTGGGTCTGTGTCGGCGTAGGTGTCACCGGCTTCAGATCCTCGTCACTTACCACATACGAGGTTTCCGCAATCGGAAAATCAGTAAGATAACTGCTTTCATAATATTCATTGTCCATCGTATGAACCTGTGATGTATCTGCCTCGTCAAAATCCGCGGTTCCCTTTAAAAAGTAATCATAGCTTATCTTGTCATTGTCCGCGTCATCCCATGTCGCATCGAGATTGTACCATTGGTCTCCGAGTTTCACAATGTTCCACGCATGACCGGCAGAATCTCTCCCGGTACCGGCACTTCCTCCGATCCAATGGCACGGCACGCCCGCTTCCACAAGCAGTTTGTACATGCAAAGTGCGTAACTGTTACAAAGCCCCTTTCCTCGGACATACGCGCCATATACCGAAGATGCATTGTCCACATCATTCGTGTACGTAATGAGTGCGCAGACATAGTCGTGCACCGCCTTTACTTTGGAATAATCAGACATCTGCGAAGTTCCAAGTTCAGCAAGAATTTCTTTCGTATGCGTATTTACATATCCTGTCTCGTCCGCAGTTTCAAAATAAGTCGGCGTAAAGATAATTTCGCCATTTCCGCCCTCTTCTTCCACCGATGCACTCATAAATTCTTTCGAAAAATTGATATTTCCGATCAGATAGTCGGAATCGTCCGAAGTCGACGCGTCATCCAAAACAATCATATCATAATAAAAGAATGACATGCCATTAAACAAACGGCTCCACTCCTCATCACTTCCGCTGAAGTCAACCGAGAACCGGCTTTTTCTCTGCATCCCGTTGTCGCGGATTACCTGCGCCAGTTCAGCCAGTCCTGCTGCCCTCTGCTCCGCAGCCGCTGCCTGTGTTCCATTTGCCGCAACACTTCCGGCAAATATCCCCACCGCCAGAATCACTGCCAATATTTTCCTTTTCCATTTTTGCAGTTTCATAAAGATTCCTCCTTGCTTGTTTGTTTTAACTAGTTTCATTATAACAAACCGTCTACGGTGCGACAATAGAAAATACAGAATTGTTTGTGCCTCATCGTAAATGTTCTGCATAAAATCCTCTTTTAATTATAGTGGTAGAATAAGGAAAAAATCGCAAGACTTTTTTTAATTTCTTTATTTTCTTTTTACCATCACAATTAATCCCCAAATAAAACAAACTCTCCTTCGTACCAAATTTAATACAAAAGGAGAGATTTTATAATTTGTGTAAACTTCTTATTTATTGGATTGCTGATTTTTTTGCAGTTCTTCAATCAAGGCATAAGCTTTTTCAAGCTCATCACTTTGGCTTTGAATGGTGTCTTCCTTAAGTTTCAGCTCGTCACTTTTAAGTTTCAGTTCGTCACTTTTAAGTTTCAGTTCGTCATCCTTTTCCCGGATGATGCTCCTTGCTTCATCCAAATCTTTCTGCATTTCATCAACCATATATTCAGCGGTATTGTGGTCCAGTTGGGCTAATTCTTTGGAATACATGTTCATCACCTTCTCCGTGTTTTGGCAGAGCTGGAAAATGTCTTCGTACATTTCCTTAAACATTGGAAATTTCCGGATAAGATCATAAATCTGCTCCGGGTCATCTGTGCTTAAAAAAGTAAGCCAAGCCTCCAACTCTGTGTTTATATCTTTATTTTCCATGGTTTTATGGAAAATGTCAAGGGGTACAAACAAAAAATTCTGCAAAAGATTCATTTCCAGTTTTGTGTCGGAAACCGCGTGAAACGAATGCAGGTAGGTATCCGGAAACGCATGAAATTCTTTTGGACTGTGTTCAAAGAAAACAATGACATGAACCGGTCGGATGTTTTTGTAATTGAAGTTTTTGGAATCACGGTCTTTGACGCGCTTGTACTGGCGAAGCAGAAGGTCTGCGGATTGTATTCCGGGTTGAAAACTTCTTTGAAAAAACTGTCAAAAAGGATTTTGACACCACGCTGTCCGGTGCAGATGTCAAGAAATGCTTCTTTTTGCTCTTCGTTCCAACTTATGAAAAGGTCGTTTAATTTCCAGCTGCTTTGGATCTCCGCTAAAACTTCTTCGCGTTTGCGGTAACAAAAAAGATTTTGTAAAGTTTTTTTGTGCATAAAATGCCTCCTTTAGTGCTGTTTGGTTGTTGTTTGGTAAATGTCATAAGTGATTACGGAAAATGATAACTATTCAGGATTCCCCCACCTCATTTACATTTCGAACACTTCGTGTTCTTTTTCGCCTTTGACAAGGCTAAAAATGCTCATAAGGGATTAGGCCAAATGAGCAGAAAACAATGTCTTTTGCGTGCAAGCACGACAATCCATCGTTTTCGCACATTGGTCCTGAATAGTTTTGGAAATTAAATATAAGTGTGCACAATTCTTTGAAACGTAAAGAAAAAAGATTTTCTTTGTGCTGACTATGATATGGCATTCAGGGGGAAATGTCAAGAGGAAGTTTGGCATATTTAAAAATATTTACAACAGAAAGATTCCCCACCGGCAATGCAGATGAGGAATCCTTTATGATATTATGGAAACAGGTTTTCCAATACACAGTCACGGAGATGCTGTGTTGATTTTTTCCGGTTCCCAGCCAAATGATTTATAATAGGTGATGTCCAGAGAATTGGCGGTTACATATTTTTGCAGAGTCTTGCCGATCTCTTTGTGTAAGTTCTTCGAAGAGGAAATAAAGTCAGAAACCGCTTTTTCATCTCCATTAAATAAGGTCACCAGATCTTTTTGGTAAAAACTTCCATCTCTTGGGGAAACTGTTTTTTCTACCTGATATTCCCCACGGACCTTTTTGAGGTACATGACTGCAGAGCCGCCTCCCATATTTGATTCGTATAATGTTTTCCCTGATAATTCAAAGGAAAACCAGTAAAAGCTGCCGAGGATTTTTACCTTGCTGCCTTTTTTATCTACGGCTGCAATTTTTATGATTGGAATTGCCACGTCACCACCAGAGGTATCAACCGTATGGCTTTTCACACTAGAATCAAAATAATAGCCTTCATATAGAGAAGGATTTTGGTAAAAACAGGAAATGACTGCCTGCTTAAGTTTAGAAGCATTCTCTTCCCTGTATTGTGGCAGAACGGTTGTCTTTTTGGGGGATTCAACTGCCTGGATAAAAAGGGGTTCCTGCGTTATGGCACTGTTATTATGGCCTTTTTTATATAAAACAATGGAGTAACCGGTATAGTTTTCATCCGGAATAAGGGCAAGGCAGATATCAAAAATATTATTTTTGTCCTTTTCCCAGATAAAAGAGTTTTCGCTGTATAAGATGCCTCGTTCAAGAAACAGGGTGCGGCAGTTTTTGTATTGTTCAAATGTATGGCTGTACCTTCCTTTATTTAACTTATTCCACGCTGTTTTAAGAGAAACGTCTGTCTTTTTGGATTCCATTGGCAGAAGGGCAGTTATTTTCCCTGAAGTACCACATTGGGAAAGGTCGTAACGATAATAATTTCCATATACTTTCTTATTTTTTTGGTTATATATCGTCAGATCATTTCCAATTAATAGAAATTTTGTTTCGAGGGTATTGGCATTAAAATAGTTGCATTCAATCGCCTGCAGGTCAATTGTGCCGGTAACCTGCCGACTTTCCCTGTCATAAATTACCAGTCCAAATGTTCCGGCAAAGATCACTCGTTTTTCAGAATATTCTATGATTTCCGGTGCATAAACAGAGTCAAGTGTCACATGAAAATCGGTCATATTGTTAATGATCTGTGAGCTTTTTTGATCTGTCTGCCAGAGTACCGACAGAGCGTTAATAAGTTTTCCGGCACTTATTTTGTTGATCGTACAAAACAGACCTGCGGCTGCGATAAGGATAATCGCGGCTTTCATTAATCTTTGTTTGAGGTGGCTTTTTTTCGGTTTGTCTATTTGAACGGCAATCTGCTGCCATAGTAATTCTTTGTCCTGACCGGATAATTCTTTTCCGTCAAACATTTTTTTTAATTCATTCTTTTTCATATGAAATCGCTTTCTCCCTTCTCCAAAATTTTCTTTAATTTCTGTCTGGCGGCTGCCAGCCGGGATTGTATCGTGCTTTCTTTCCGCCCGTTCAGTTTGCTGATCTCGCGGATGGAATACTCTTCATAATAATATAGATACAATACTTCTCTGTATTTTTCCGGCAAAGTTGTAATAACATCAAATAAGTTTTCGCCTGCAGTTTCCTGCGGAGATGATTTTTCAGCAAACTCCTTTGGTTCAAAACGGACTCGTTTTTTGTGCCAGCTGCCTTTTAATATATCAAGACAATAATTTTTTGTTGTCCGGATAAGCCATGCCTGCGTATGCTGTTCATTTTTGAAAGAGGGTTTCTTTTCCCATAATTTTAGAAAAATATCTTGCAGGCCGTCTTTTGCGTCGCTTTCGTTTTTTAGATACAATAGGCAGAGACGGTATACCAGATCACTGTATTTTTCATATGTACGATGAAAGTTCTCTTTTGTCCACACATACATTTTCAGTGCTTCTCCTTTCTTTTGATTTCATTTTATATACGATTTACAACCATATAATATCCAATTGTAACAAAAAATTTTTCCCATTGCAAAACCTCCCATTTTACTGTATGATAGAAGAAAGATAAACAGTAAGGAGGCACACATTTATGTTGCAGATTAAGAATCCGGTTTTGCCGGGATTTAATGCAGATCCATCCATTATCCGTGTGGATGATA
>ERZ826051.2474-NODE-2474-length-14238-cov-8.270747_pt1 | contig 14238 bp, 10 predicted proteins | sample MGYA00519928_ERZ826051 | MGnify/ENA primary metagenome ERZ826051 (study PRJEB31778, sample SAMEA3449219) | human gut metagenome | biome: human gut; feature: human-associated habitat; material: faeces | place: United Kingdom | collected 2010/2012 ...
CGGGCTGCGAGTTACAGAAGTACCTTTTGTGAAGTACCGGACGATTGAACTATTCTGTTTTCAAGGAGCCGTTTTTTATAGAAAATCTTCGGAATTTAAGGCTTCCGAAAAATTGTCCCTCTAATTGGTAGGCATCGAGAAAGGCCAAAAAGTAACCCGAAAAAGAAATTTGTTAAAAAGTTCTTGGAAAATATAGCCGAAGTAGCTTCTTGGTTAAAATAACGTCGGTCCATGGGGTGACCGATGGAGGGTGAAACTTTGCAACAATGGCGGTGCCTGAAGTTGAAAGTGGTCTTGAAAAAAGATGCCTCTATATACGAGCCCTTGAAATAGGTCGTTCCATAGCATCCAAGACGATTCTGTAACCGAATTGTAATAGGCAGACAAAAGTGAACTCCTAAAAGAAGCCTTCATAATGTCAAAAAGTGTGTCACCTGCGGATAGGTGGCAATGTAAAGAGAACTGGCAGCAATTCCAGCTCTCGCATCGCAGATAGGGTTACAATCCCGTCTGCGCCAATATGATATGGGTCTCCCATATTCGACCTCGGCACCCTAGGAGTGGGGAATCATCCGGCGGCGGGCTTGCACCGCACCATTGGCATTTCAGCCACCCCGTCTTCGTTATGACCGGGCTGCGAGTTACAGAAGTACCTTTTGTGAAGTACCGGACGATTGAACTATTCACTTGTCAAGGAACATATGGAAGATTTCTGGACTTTGACGGACGAAAAACATCCTTCTACTTGGTAGCCGATGAAAAAGGCCATTTCGTAGCATTGCAAGCAATTTTGTAAACAAAACGTCATAATAGTCCGAGAATGGTCTTGAAAAAGATGCCCTACACTTGGTAGGCATCGAGAACGCCTGTTTCGTAGCATTGGTGAGAAACTTGTAATGGAATTGTAATTCTTGAGACCGAATCTCCGGCTTTGAAAAAGACCTCTCACTTGGTAGCCGACGAAAAAGGCCAAAAGACAACCATCTTTTTGAGAATTAACAAAAAGGTCACAAATGACTGACCTTCAAAGAAGCGTTTCTACTATTAACAGAAAAAGCGGCCTAAAATGGGGGGTGTTGACGCTGATTTTTTTGCCTTCATTGAAGGTTGAGAGCGTTCCCTCACTTGGTAGGCATCGAGAAAGGCTCGTTGACAACCTTTATTTTGAAAATTAACAGAAAGTTAACAAAGCAAGATGCGCTGAACAAGAAACAACCGCCGCTCACTCCGGGAAAGAGTGAGCAGCGGTTGCAATTCAAGTTCTTAATTCAAGAAAAATTAGATGGTTACAAAAATATTTGTCAGTGTGGTGATAAATGCTTCATCCTGCTCCTTCGTCCGCTTTGCGCTCCCCTTGGGGTGCTTTCCGGCACGGAGGAGCTTTTTGTTTTCATAACGCCGCAGCATGAGAGCGTCTATGTTGTCGGCGGTATATTCCAGACCATTCTGGTTCAACACCCGGGCGCACTTGGCAAGGCACATACTCGCCAGCCCGTAGTCCTGTGTCACGACAATATCACCCGGCTTTACCCGGTTGACAAGCGCAAAGTCCACGCTGTCTGCACCTTTATCGAACACCAGTGTCTGCGCACCTTCACGCTCGATTTGATGAGAGGTGTCACACAGGATGGTAACTGGAACACTGAACCGTTTTGCAACCTGCAAAGTCAGATTGACCACCGGACAGCCATCTGCATCAATTAAAATTGTCATGCGTGTTCCTCTATCACCCACTGAAATGCTTTCGCAGTGCGTAGGTCGGCGTCTTTGAAGTGCCCGCCACTGTTCCATTCAAGCGTGCAGTCTGCGCCACGCGCTGTAAGCCGACTGTGCAGGGTGCGGATGTCATCGCCTACCGCAGCCATGACGGTGTTTTTCGTGTGCTCTTCCTTGTCGCCAAGGCTCAGATAAATGTGCTGTGCCTGTATCGGGTGCTGCCGTTCAAACTCCATCCAGCCCGGAAACCAAACAGAGGGCGAGGCGGCGGCGACACCGTAGAACAGATTTGTCTGGGTGGAGGCCCACAAAGCAAACAGCCCTGCCAGCGAGTAGCCGCCCAGAATGATTTTGACGTTTTCCGGGAGATTGAACTGTTGTTTCAGCGTTGGCACGACCTGTTCTGTCAGAAAGCGCAGGGTGTCCCCAGCATTTCCACCGAAACCTTGCTTTCCCCAAACAGCAGGAGACTTCCACGGGGAAAGTGCGTCATTCCAGCTTTCCGCTGGGATGGCCGCAAACAGATACTTTCGGTTGCTTTGTGCAATAGCAGCCACTTCGTCATCCATGCTTTGCAGCTCGTGCTCGCCTGTCATTTGGAGCAGCAGATATTCCGCATGGGCTTCGCCGTAAATGCGGCAAGGTCGGTTCCTGATTTGCATTGTCTGTGCAGTCACTGCGGCATCCTCCCGAAAAAACTTTGATAAGCCCAGTATAGCAACTGAAAAATCATTTTGCAATTCAAAAGGCGTTCATAGCCGTAGCAAGCAGTGTCTTCGTATATACAAAGACCATTTTTGCGTTGCAAAATGCTTGTTGGGAAATCCCAAACCCTTGAACTACATCCGATGGATGCAGGCTACGCGTTTTTTGCAAAACGCTTTTTTAGGACTCCGCAGGAGTGTGCAACCATCACGGAATCGTGATGATTACAGGGATTGGGATTGCATCCCAACAAGCGAATGAACACAGCAGAATTTTAATTCTGCGTGCGAATTTAGCCTTTGTGCGCACAAAGGCTCTGCTTGCCACGGTTATGGTTCTGCGAATGCGATTGAGAAACTTTTCATTCGCATTGCAAACTGGGTGGCACTTTTGTATAATTGGTTCAATGAACGCACGCATAAAATCGGAGGGGCTGTCCGATTAAAAAATTCTAAAAACGCCCTATTGTAGGCCACTGGGAGGAACAATATGAACAAGCAGCAACTCGCATCGAAAATTTGGGAATCTGCCAACAAGATGCGCTCCAAAATCGAAGCCAACGAGTACAAGGACTACATTCTGGGCTTCATGTTTTACAAATTTCTGTCGGACAAAGAAGTCAAATGGCTGAAAGAAAATGACTGGACAGACGAATACTTGCCGGATCTGACCGAAGACGATGCCGAAACGCTGGATACCGTTCGGAAGAATGTCGGCTATTTTATCGCTTATGACAATCTGTTCTCCACATGGATCAGTAAAGGCAGCGACTTCAAGGCCGATGATGTAACGGTAGCACTGCAAGCATTCAGCCGTTTGATTGACCCGCACCACAAAAAGGTGTTTGACGGTGTCTTTGCTACGCTGCAAACCGGCCTGTCCAAACTGGGTGAAAGCTCCGGTGCGCGGACAAAGGCCATTCGCGACCTGATCTATCTCATCAAAGATATTCCCATGGACGGCAAGCAGGATTATGATGTTCTCGGCTTTATCTACGAATATCTGATCAGCAACTTTGCAGCAAACGCAGGCAAGAAGGCCGGCGAGTTCTACACGCCGCACGAAGTTTCGCTGCTCATGTCTGAAATCGTGGCGTACCACCTGAAAGACCGGGAAGAGATCAAAATTTACGACCCCACCAGCGGTTCCGGTTCGCTGCTGATCAACATTGGTCAGTGTGCCGCACGGTATATGGGCAATGGCAACAACATCAAATACTACGCACAGGAGTTGAAGGAAAACACCTACAACCTGACCCGCATGAACCTTGTCATGCGCGGCATTCTGCCCGACAACATTGTAACGCGCAACGGCGATACGCTGGAGGAAGATTGGCCGTACTTTGAAGAAAACGACCCGGTTAACACCTACGACCCGCTGTTTGTGGATGCGGTGGTATCAAATCCCCCATATTCGCAGGCATGGAATCCGAACGACAAAGAGAACAACCCACGCTTTTCGGATTACGGTCTTGCGCCCAAGGGCAAGGCGGACTATGCTTTTTTGCTGCACGACCTGTACCACATCCGTAATGATGGTATTGTGACCATCGTTCTGCCCCACGGCGTTCTGTTCCGTGGCGGTGAAGAAGGTACGATTCGCAAAAATCTGATCGACCACAACAACATTGATGCAATCATCGGTCTGCCCGCCAATATTTTCTTCGGCACAGGTATACCCACCATCATCATGGTGCTGCGGAAGAATAAAAAGGATTCGGACGTTCTGATTATTGATGCGTCTAAGGGCTTTGAGAAGGACGGCAAAAACAACAAGCTGCGTGCCTGTGACATCAAACGCATTGTGGATGCTTACAAGGAACGCCCGGAGAAAATCGAAAAGTTCGCACGCAGAGTATCCCGCGCGGAGATCGTTCAGAACGATTACAACCTGAACATCCCCCGGTATGTGGATTCCTCGGAAAAGGCTGAGAGCTGGGATATCTACGCTTCCATGTTTGGCGGCATTCCCGAGGCCGAACTGCAAGACCTGTCTGCATACTGGACTGCATTCCCGCACCTGAAAGCGGCTCTGTTCAGCCCGGACAACGAAGCATATTGCCATCTGAATGTGCAAAACCTGAAAAACGCAGTTCTGAACCACCCGGATGTAGTGGCGTTCAAGACCGCTTTCCAGAATACTTTCGGTGACTTTGATGCCTATTTGAAGGCTGCGCTCATCGAAGGCATGATGGAGCTGAACGCCGCCGGCGAGGAAGAACGCCTGAGCCGGGAAATCTTTGCACGGCTGGCAGGAATTCCGCTGGTTGACCGCTATGCAGCATACCAGCTTTTAGACGATGACTGGAAGAAAATTGCCATCGACCTTGAAATTATCCAGACCGAGGGTTTTGCCGCAACCAAGCAGGTAGACCCCAACATGGTGCTGAAAAAGGATGCCGAGGTACAGGACGGCTGGGTGGGTCATGTGCTGCCCTTTGAGCTGGTGCAGAGCGTTAAAATGCATGAGGAAGTGGCAGCACTGCGGGCAAAAGAAACTCGCCTTGCCGAAATTGCAGGCGAGTATGAAAGCTATCTGGACGAACTGAGCGAGGAGGACAAGGAACAGGATTTTGTCAACGATGGTGCCTTTGTTGCGGCTGAGGTCAAAAAGGCCATCAAGGCGCGGGAGGTAGAGCCAGCTACCTTGAGCATCCTGAAAGATGTGGACGCGCTGTTCGCCGAGGAAAAGACCCTGAAAAAGCAGGTCAAGGACGACAGTGCCGCCCTCCACCAGCGCACCAAAGGCGTGATTGAACGCCTGACCGATGAAGAAGTGCGTGACCTGCTGCACCGCAAGTGGATCTTGCCCCTGATGGAAAATCTGAACAGCCTGCCGGATGCCGTTCTGGACGATTTTGTAAAGCAGCTGGATGCCGTCTGCAAGAAATATGAAACCACCTTTGAGGACGTAGAGAGCCAGATTGCCGATACCGAGCACGAATTGCTGGGGCTGCTGGACGATTTGCAGGGAAATGAATTTGACATGAAGGGCATTGCAGAACTCAAAAAATTGCTGGGAGGTGAATGATTATGCAGGATAACGAGAAAAAACCTGCCCTCCGGTTCAAGGGCTTTACTGACCCTTGGGAACAGCGTAAGCTGGATGAAATTGCGAACTTTTCTAAAGGTGTAGGCTACTCCAAGAACGATTTATGCGAGGAAGGCACTCCGATAATCCTGTATGGGCGCCTTTACACAAAATATGAAACCAGCATTTTTGATGTAGATACCTTTGTTAAAGAAAAAGCTGGAAGCGTATATAGCAAGGGCGGAGAAGTCATTGTGCCTGCTTCTGGCGAAACGGCGTAAGATATTTCAATCGCATCTGTTGTGGTTAAACCCGGCATTCTACTGGGTGGCGACCTAAATATAGTATCGCCGACAACTGAATATGATTCAGCCTTTCTTGCGTTAACTATTTCGAGTGGAGCAACACACAAGTATTTATCGTCTCTTGCACAGGGAAAATCTGTTGTTCATCTTCACAACGCCGATATTCAAAGTGTGTCAGCTAAATTCCCGACAAAAAGGGAACAAGAAAAGATTCATTTGCTTTTTGGAAAAATTGATACCCTTATCACCCTTCATCAGCGTAAGTATGAGAAGCTAGTGAATATCAAAAAGTCCATGCTGGACAAGATGTTCCCCCCCAATGGGGTATCTGTACCGGAAATTCGCTTCAAGGGTTTTACTGACCCTTGGGAACAGCGTAAGTTAGGGGATGCGTTTGAAAGAGTTGTCCGAAAAAACACGAATAACGAATCGTGGTTGCCGCTAACAATTTCTGCACAAGACGGCTTGGTTGACCAGATCACATATTTCAATAATCGTGTTGCCAGTCGTGATGTGAGCAATTATTATCTGGTCTACAACGGCGAATTTGCTTATAACAAGAGCACTTCGGACGGATACCCATTTGGTGCTGTTAAACGGCTTGATTGGTATGAAAAAGGCGTTTTGTCGACGCTTTATATCGTGTTTGCACTAAAGCATCCCGAAAAAGATGACTCGGATTTTATGACAGTGTTTTATGATACTGACCGTTGGCATCGAGGCGTTGCCGAGCGTGCGGCAGAGGGCGCAAGAAATCACGGCTTGCTGAATATCTCGGCAGAGGATTTCTTTGATATTGACACAACTATGCCAGAAGATAAGGTGGAGCAAGAAAAAATCGGCAGGTTATTGAAGAAACTTGACACCCTTATCACCCTTCATCAACGTAAGCTGGAAAAGCTGCAAAACATCAAGAAATCCTGTCTTGAAAAGATGTTTGTATAAAAATAAGTGGTGCAATTTTCCCATAATCAGAAGATGGACGTACCGGCGTTTGTTGTTTGGCTAAGGAGCAACGCAATTTCTCTTGCCCGTTCAGAATATGCAAAACAGGCTGATGAATGAAAATTAAGGCAATGTCAGACGCTTGGAACAGCTGTGTTTTAAGACTATCGGGAGTCAAAAATCAAAATTTGAGCCGAATACGCAAAACCGAGAGTGAAATTTTCAGCGAACATTCGGTAGACGGTGGAAAATAGCTGCTGAAAGTGTGCATTTGCTCCTACTTGGGAACAGCGTAAGCTGAAAGAACTCTACTTTCAACTAACTGAGCGCAATGCCGATTTGCTTCCGTACCAGAAGACACTTTCTGTTGCCACAATGTCTTTTAAGACGGATGGCAATGGTGCCGCAGATACTTCGCTTGCAAACTATAAAAGATTAAGAACCGGAGATATTGCGTTCGAGGGCCACACAAGTAAGGAGTTTCGGTATGGCCGATTTGTACTAAATGATGTGGGCGATGGAATTATGTCACCAAGATTTAGTGCTTTGAGGCCTTTGCACGAGATGCCAATAAATTTTTGGAAATATTACATTCACTATGAACCAATCATGAGAAAAGTGCTTGTAAACTCGACAAAAGCGGGCACTATGATGAATGAATTGGTTATTAATGAGTTCTTGCAAGAAAGCATTTTAGTGCCTAGCGTGGCTGAACAGCAGGCAATAGGCCGTTTTTTCAAGCAACTCGACACCCTTATCACCCTTCATCAGCGTAAGCTGGAAAAGCTTGTACAAATTAGAAAAGCCTTCGCAGAGAGGTGCTTTTTGCAAAGTCGAAAGGAGTTCGTTATGGCGTTTACAAAAGAAGCCGATTTTGAAGAGGCGGTGGTAAAGCTCCTGATAGAACGCGGCTGGAAAGATGGTGTGCTGAAGAACTACACCGAACAGCAGCTGATCCAGAACTGGGCGAACATCCTTTTTGAGAACAACCGCGGCATTGACCGACTGAACGATTATCCGCTGACGGATGGCGAGATGCAGCAGATCATGGAACAGGTCACGAACGCGAAAACGCCGATGAAGCTGAATAAATTTATCAACGGCAAAAGTGTGCTTATCAAGCGTGACAATCCTGACGATAAGCTGAATTTCGGCAAAGAAGTGTCCCTGAAAATCTATGACCGTCTGGAAATTGCAGCCGGACTCAGCCGCTACCAGATCGCAGAGCAGCCAAAGTTCCCCACCAAGTCCAAAATTTTGAATGACCGCCGCGGCGATTTGATGCTGCTCATCAATGGTATGCCGGTCATTCACATGGAACTGAAAAAGAGCGGTGTTTCCATCATAAAGGCTTGCAACCAGATTGAAAAATACGCGGCAGAGGGCATTTTTACGGGACTGTTCTCGCTGGTGCAGATTTTTGTGGCCATGAACCCGGAAGAAACGGTCTACTTTGCCAATCCCGGTCCGGAAGGACAATTCAACAAAAGCTACTATTTCCATTGGGCGGACTTCTACAACGAGCCGATGAACGACTGGAAAGACGTTACAACGGCACTTTTGTCCATTCCAATGGCACATATGCTGGTAGGCTTTTATACTGTGGCCGATGGTTCCGATGGCATTTTGAAGGTGATGCGCAGCTATCAGTACTACGCTGCCAGCAAAATTTCGGATGCCGTTTCCAAGGCGAAATGGGAGAATAACCAGCAGCGCGGCGGCTACATCTGGCACACCACAGGTTCCGGCAAGACCATGACTTCTTTCAAGTCCGCTCAACTGATTGCATCTTCCAAGGATGCGGACAAAGTGATTTTTCTGATGGACCGAATCGAGTTGGGCACTCAGAGCCTGAAAGAATACCGCAACTTTGCAGAGGAAAACGAGGAGGTGCAGGCTACCGAGAACACGGATGTTCTTGTGGACAAGCTAAAAAGTACTTCGCCGTCCGATACGCTCATCGTGACTTCCATCCAGAAGATGAGCAACATCAAGGATGATGCACAAAACAAGCTGAACCCCAACGACATTGCGCTGATCAACGCAAAGCGGTTGGTTTTTATCGTGGACGAGTGCCACCGTTCCACCTTTGGCGATATGATGCAGACCATCAAGCATACATTCCCGAAAGCACTGTTCTTTGGTTTTACCGGTACGCCGATTCAAGGCGAAAACCAGAAGAAAATGAGCACCACCGCCACCGTTTTCGGCAACGAACTGCATCGGTACAGCATTGCAGACGGCATCCGGGATCACAACGTGCTGGGCTTTGACCCTTACAAGGTGCTGACCTTCAAGGACAGCGACTTGCGGAAAGCGGTCGCACTGGAAAAAGCAAAGGCATATTCTGTGGACGAAGCTCTGGCCGACCCACAGAAGAGCAAGGTGTTTTATAAGTATCTGAATCTGCCGATGGCAGGCGGAAAAGATGCGCTCGGTGAGGAGATAAAGGGCATCGAGGATTATATTCCCAACACCCAGTATGAGGGCGAAGAACACCAGAAAGCCGTGGTGGAGGACATTTGTGAGAACTGGCAGACCCAGAGCCGCAACAGCAAATTTCATGCCATTTTTGCAACCTCCAGCATCCCGGAAGCCATCCAATATTACAAGAGGTTCAGAGAAGCCGCACCATGGCTGAAAGTCACCGCACTATTTGACCCCAACATTGATAACAACGGCAAAGGCATCACCAAAGAAGAAGGGCTGAAAGAGATCGTAGAAGACTATAACGCCCGCTATGGACAGGACTTCAGCATTCCGACCTTTGCCAAGATGAAAAAGGACATTGCGGCACGTCTGGCGCACAAATCACCCTACCAGCGCATCGAGCGTACCCCGGAAAAACAGCTTGATCTGCTGATCGTGGTGGATCAGATGCTGACAGGCTTTGACTCCAAGTGGATCAACACCCTGTATCTGGATAAAATGCTGCAATACGAAAATCTGATTCAGGCGTTCTCCCGCACCAACCGACTGTTTGGCGATGACAAACAGTTTGGCACCATCAAGTATTACCGCCGTCCGCACACGATGGAGAAAAATATCGCAGATGCGGTAAAAGAGTATTCGGGCGATAAACCGTTCGGTCTGTTTGTGGACAAACTGGACAAGAACGTGGAAAAACTGAATGCTCTCTATGCGGAGATCAAAGATCTGTTTGTGTCGGCGGGCATTGAAGAGTTTTCGCAGATCCCTGCGGATATGGCAGAGCGCAAAAAGTTTGCCGACTTGTTCCAGTCCTTCAACGAAAATCTGGAAGCAGCCAAGGTACAGGGCTTCGAGTGGGATAAGCCCATTGTGATCATCAACGAGGATACAGATGAGAAAACGGAACTTCATGCGGACTTTGACGAGAGAACGTTCAAAGTGCTGGCACTCCGCTATAAAGAGCTGTTCACGCCGAATCCGGATGGCAGTGAAAATGACCCGGACGATGACGTTCCCTATGCGGTGAACAGCTATCTGACCACCATTGATACTGCTGACATCGACACGGATTACATGAACTCCCGCTTTGAAAAGTACCTGAAAATTTTCTATCAGGAGGGTGCAGAAGCAGAAGCCATCCATCAGGCCGAAACGGAGCTGCACAAGACCTTTGCCACCCTCTCGCAGGAAGAACAGAAATATGCGAATATTTTCCTGCACGACATTCAAAGCGGCGCAGTGGTTCCGCAGCCGGGAAAGACCTTGCGAGAGTACATTGCCGAGTACATCGCCCAAAAGCAGAACGACCAGATCCACAAAGTAGCTGAAGTTTTCGGCTTGGACGAAAAGAAGCTGCGGGCATTCATGCGTGCAAATATCACCGAAGCCAACATTAACGAGTTTGGCCGTTTTGATGACCTGAAAGCCACCGTAGATAAGGCAAAAGCAAAGGCATATTTTGAGGCAATTGAGGGGACAAAACTCATTCCTCCCAAAGTGCCTGTCAAGTATGATAAACTCTTGCGCGAGTTCATCGTAAGTGGCGGATTTGATTTGAAAATGCCAAAAGAATCATAAAATGGGTGCAAAATCACCCTGCTGACCAAGAGCCGAGGCGTGTCCTCGGCTCTTTTTTCGCGCCAAAATCCCAAAACACACCTACTTGGGAACAGCGTAAGCTGGATGAAGCGTTTGGTTTTACAGTTCCAAATAATACGCTTTCCCGTGCTGAACTAAACCAAGAAAGTGGCTCTGTTCGGAATGTCCACTATGGCGATGTCTTGATAAAATATGGCTCTGTGTTAGACGCTCAGAACGATGAACTTCCGTTTATAACCGGGAGAAGCAAAGACGATTTCAAAGGTGCACTTCTGCAAAACGGAGATATCATCATTGCTGATACTGCTGAAGATGAAACGACCGGAAAAGTCTGTGAAATCGTCAATATTCAGGATAAAGATGTTGTGGCAGGACTTCATACGATGGTGTGTCGTCCCAAAAACAAAACAGCAGAAGGCTATTTCGGCTACTACATGAATTCAAGCTCCTATCATCACCAGCTTTTACCGTTGATGCAGGGCATTAAAGTTCTATCCCTTAGTAAAACCAATGTTCAAAAAACAACGGTGAAATACCCGAAAGATAAAGCAGAGCAACAAAAAATTGCAGATTGCCTTAGACGTATTGATACCCTTATCACCCTTCATCAGCGTGAGCATATAAAACCGATTTTGGAGGTAAAACGTGTTAAACGAAATGAATGAAAACAACCTGTTCTGCGATTATTATGAGCAGTGGGTTGCTGTATACAAAGAGGGTGCAGTTCGCCCGGTTACATTGGATAAGTACAAAATGACCCTTTCTTGGGTAAAAAAACTTGCTCCTACTTTGAAACTCTGTGAGTTTTCCAGAGTGACCTATCAGCAGCTTTTGAACGATTATGCCGTAGGCCACGAGCGTCAGACCACGATGGACTTCCACCATCAACTGAAAGGCGCCATCATGGATGCTGTGGATGATGGACTGATCGTGAAAGACCCAACCCGAAAAGCGATCATCAAAGGCAAGCCCCCGGTGCCTAAAAAGGTGAAATACCTGAACCAGTTTGAACTGCATCTTTTGTTGAGCGACTTGGATCTACAGGGAAAACTCAACTGGGACTGGATGATTTTGCTGATTGCCAAAACCGGCATCCGCTTTTCCGAAGCTTTGGCGATCACTCCTGCGGATTTTGACTTTTCGCACCAGATGCTTTCCATCAATAAAACATGGGATTATAAGGGGAACGGCGGATTTCTGCCGACAAAAAATAAATCGTCTGTCCGTAAAATTCAAATTGACTGGCAGACGGTGATTCAGTTCGCAGCACTGGTAAAAGACGTTCCTGAAGATAAGCCGATTTTCGTGTTCAAGGAACACGCCTACAATTCCACTGTTAACGATGTTCTGGAACGGCACTGCGACCGGGCCAAGATCCCGGTCATCTCGGTACATGGTCTGCGGCATACCCACGCTTCGGTGCTTTTGTTTGCAGGGGTATCCATTGCAAGCGTAGCAAGGAGGCTGGGGCATTCCAGCATGACAACCACGCAGAAAACCTACCTGCACATCATTCAGGAACTGGAAAATCAGGACATCGACCTTGTAATGCGGTCACTCTCTGGATTAAGCTGATAAAATAATCAACCATCGCTCGCGCTGGTGAAGGATGATAAGAGAAAAGCCAAACCTCAAGCTGTACAGGATGTACGGTGAGGTTTGGCTTTTTGGTATCAGCTGCTCTTTTGATTTTCGTTCATAATTCTTCTGGCTCGTCCGCGCGTGGTGTCCTCAAAGGTCTCATCTTCGCTGAATCGCAGCCAATAGGGGTCTTCCATCAGGCAGGCGTTGGTGCGTTTGACGATTTCCCATGCATTGTAGTTCGGCAGACCCATCATTTTCAGAATTTCCTTGCAGTCCATCCGATTTTTCGGAAAGATTCGTTTCTTTGCCCAAACCACCACATCAACCAATGGAACTTCACGTTTGTCACCGATGAAAAGGTTCAGTGGGAGGCTGTACTGCGGCACGCCCTCATTTGCGCAAAGAGACTGCCCATCTTCGCTTAGGTGTGCAATTTCTTTTTCATCCATCATCAATTTCAGATAGGCCATTTTATCACCCCATGGCGGCTTTCAGGTAGTGCAGACGGTATTTCAGGTATTGACGGATCGCAGATGCTCTTTTTTCGCTCAACAATGCAAGAATAGGCGAGATGGACTGAATGATTTCACTATACAACTCGTCCAAGTTACGCGTTGGCAGCACAGGCTCATCGATCATCTTGATTTGCTGGGCATGGTGACTGCGGAACGGTTTGGCTTTGTCGAACTGATAACGGAGCTTCGTGTCAGTCAATTCTTCATCCATCGCCCATGCAAGCAGACTGCCGCCATTGTCGTAAATAGGCGGAGCATAATTTTTTCCATCCCGGACGATTACATCAAAATTGTTCTCGTGGCGGTCTTCGTTGCCGATAAAGGCGTCGAACGCCAGCATTTGATAGAGCCACTTCTTGCCATACAATTCTACCGCATACTGAAACAGTACCTCCGGTGAAGCGGCCCGACCGCTGGCAAGGAAATGGGCATCAGCCAAGTCTGCAAAATGATACAGTTGTTCATCGTCCGTTGTGAACTTGGGGCAGACGCTGACCACATCGCAGGAATAGGTCTGAATATCGGGAAAGAGTTTGGCAGGCATCAGGGCGTATGCCACATGAGGCAGACCCAGTACCTGTGCAATCAGCGAGGCCATCACCTCAGAATACGGCTCATACCCAGCGGTTCCGGCCTCTGTGATGGAGTTGCCCTTGACCATGACAAGCTGGTCGTCTACCTGATACCAGCCCTTTGAGAGCATTCCACGGCTCGTCCGTGTTTCACGCTTTTCGACCAACTGGATTTGTGCAGGGACTTCAATTGAGCTCATGGTATCACGCTCCTTTGTTCCATTATACCATGTTCGGATGGATAGACAAGGTAAACTATGGTCAATAGCAAAAATCAAAACATCAAATTGTTTTTTGAAATTTGAAGTAGAAAAGTCAAATCAAATATGAAATTTCGATAGAAACATTAAATTTTTAGCTCAATAAGTGAAATGAACGCTCAAAAAATGAAATCCAAACCCCAAAAGTGAAATTTGATGGTTGAATACTGAAAAAGTGTTAAAAAGATTTTGATATTCTAAATTCGACTTGAACTGTTTTTTGCATATCGTCCTTGCAGATAGCCCTTGGAGATGTTCTCACCTTTCCGGGGAGAGAACTCGGTCAGGGCGTAAATATCGGTCTGCATGGTCTTTTCGTCCTTTTCGGCAAACCAGATCTGATCGCGCCGCAGCAACGTTAGGTCGAGAAGGCCAGTATCATGGGTGGTGAAGATAAGCTGGGCGTGGTTCGTGTTGATGGCAGCATCCTGCACCATCTCGATCAGATGTCGGGTCAGAAGCGGGTGCATACTGGATTCGATCTCGTCTACTACCAAAACAGAGCCTGCTTCTAGTGCAGTGAGCCACATACCGATGCGAGAGAAGAAACGCTGTGTCCCAACGGATTCCTGACCCA
>ERZ826051.2484-NODE-2484-length-14184-cov-3.133414_pt1 | contig 14184 bp, 10 predicted proteins | sample MGYA00519928_ERZ826051 | MGnify/ENA primary metagenome ERZ826051 (study PRJEB31778, sample SAMEA3449219) | human gut metagenome | biome: human gut; feature: human-associated habitat; material: faeces | place: United Kingdom | collected 2010/2012 ...
CGCCTCGGCAGCGGTATACGGAGCCCGGGCCGGCAACGGCGTGATTCTGGTCACGACCAAGCGAGGCAAGGAAGGCAAGCCGACGATCACGCTGAACAGCACGGTCACGTTCCAGAACCCGACGAACCTGATGCGAATGACCTCGGCCGGACAGTATACCGAACTCGTGCGCGAAGCGCATATCCAGTCGGGTCAGCCGGCCGAAACGGCCCGGTTCTCCGAAGAGCAGATACAAAAGTACTACGCCGGCACCGATCCCGACTACCCAAGCACGGACTGGGTAGACTACCTGATGCGCAAAATGACGCCCCAGCACCAGCACAACCTGTCGCTGCAGGGCGGAACCGAGCAGATCAAATACTACGGATTCTTCGGCTATCTGGATCAGGAATCGATGATCCGGCGCGGAGGCGGCAACTACCAGCGCTACAATATCCGTTCGAACATCGACGCGAAAATACTCAAAAACCTGAGCATGTCGGTCGACTTCTCGACGATCATCGAGAACCGCCGCTTCCCTTGGCGCGACGACCAGGGCGAAAACTCGGTCTGGAACGATATCTGGAACACCGAGCCGATCTATCCGAGCTCGCTTCCGGACCCGACGAAGATTCCGTACGCCAGCACGAACGGCACCGGCGGCGCGCACATCACGAGCAACCGTAATCTGAGCGGCACACGCGACACCGACAACCAGTCGATCCGAGCGTCCGGCTCGCTCAAGTACGACGTGACGGCCGTACCGGGCCTGTCGGCCAAGGCATTCGTAGCGCTGGACAAATGGTCCCAGGATTATAAATTTTTCCAATACCTGCCCGATACCTATCTGTACAACTACGCATCGGACACCTACACGCTCCAGTCTCTCTCCCTCGAGAAAAAGCTGACTCAGCAAGCCAGCAAGGGACAGCGGCTGACGGCCCAGTTCTCGCTGAACTACGAACGTACTTTCGCCGAGGACCACGACCTGAAGGCTCTTCTGCTGTACGAGCTGATCGACTACGACGACAGCTGGATCACGGCGCAACGGACCGGTTTCGCGACGACCTCCATCCCGTATCTGTTCGCCGGAGGACTCCAGAATCAGTTCGCCGACGGCCGCGCGTCGGAAATGGGCCGTTCGAGCCTTATCGGCCGGCTCAACTACGCCTATCGTTCGAAATACCTGTTCGAAGCGACCGTCCGCTACGACGGTTCGGCCAAATTCGACAAACATTCGCGCTGGGGCGTATTCCCGAGCGTATCGGCCGGCTGGAGAATCTCCGAGGAGCCTTTCATCAAGGACAACACGAGCGTGATCGACAACCTGAAGCTGCGGGCCGGATTCAGCATGACCGGCTATGACGGCGTGGCCAATTTCGATTACCTGGCCGGCTATGTCTACGGAAGCTCGTATATCATCGGCTCGCAGGCCGTGCAGGGACTCACCGCGACGGGCCTCGCCAATCCGATGCTGTCGTGGGAGCAGATGAAGATATGGAACGTCGGTCTCGACTTCGGACTGTTCCACAACAGGCTCTACGGCGAGGCCGACGTGTTCTACCGCGTGAGGGACGGCATCCCGGGCAGCCGCGCCGTCTCGCTGCCCGACACGTTCGGCGCTACGCTTCCGACCGAAAACCTGAACAGCATCAACACACGCGGTTTTGAGTTCACGCTCGGCTACAAAGGCGCGGCGGGCGACTTCCGCTACAACGTGGCGGCCAACATATCGTGGGCCCGCTCGAAATGGGGCTACTACGACGAACCCGAATACACCGACCCGGACGAGATCCGGCTTTACAAGAAGACGGGCAACTGGATCGACCGGGACTTCGGCTATCGTTCCAACGGACTGTTTACCTCGCAGGAAGAGATCGACGCGCTGGAATACCGCTATCTGGACGGGTCGGACAACTCGTTCCTGAAACAGGGCGACGTCCACCTGCTGAATACCAACGGCGACGACGTGCTGAACTGGCGCGACCAGGTCGAGATCGGCAAAGGTACGATGCCGCACTGGATGGCCGGACTGAACCTCGATCTCGCATTCAAGGGATTCGACCTGTCGGCCCTGTTCCAAGGGGCTTTCGGCTTCAGCCAGAACGTCGTGTTGCGCCACGCGATGGTTTTCCCCGAAATCATGTACAAGGAGCGCTGGACCTACGAGAACAACGACCGTCATGCGATCGTTCCCCGTCTGGGAGGAGCCGCCTCGAACGACTGGGCATCGGACTACCGTCTGGTCAACGCTTCGTACCTGCGCCTCAAGTCGATGTCGATCGGCTATACCTTTCCCAAACGCTGGATGAGCCGCGCCAAGATCGGCAACCTGAGAATCTACGTTGCCGGGACCAACCTGTTCACGATCAGCAAACTGAACAAGTACAAGCTCGATCCCGAAGCGCCGAGCGGCGCGGGAACTCGTTATTATCCGCTGATGCGTACCTTTACGATCGGCCTGAACATTTCCCTTTAATACCCGAACAGCCATGAAAAAAATCCATATCATACTGATTTCGATACTCTGCGGTCTGAGCTCCTGCACGAGCGTTCTGGACAAAGAGCCGCTGGACATCATCTCGGACGACGTGCTGTGGAACGATCCGGTACTGATCGACAACTACCTGCTGCAATGCTATGCCGAAATGTGCTTTTTCAACGAGATGCCCTACGGCGCGACGCAGGACTGGTTCAACTGCATGTATGCGACCGGCTTCGCCGACGAATCGACCAGCGCATGGACCCAGACACCCAAAACCCATTGGCTGAACATCAGCGGCGGCGACTGGGACTGGTGGGGTTATCCGACCGTCCGTAAACTGAACGTATTTATCGAAAAGATGGAGACCGCACCGGTCGACGAAGCCGTCCGGACGGCCCGCACGGCCGAGGCCCGCTTCCTCCGGGCATTCGCCTATTTCAACATGGTCAAGCGTTACGGAGGCGTGCCTCTGATCCTGAAAGCGCAGCAACTTTCCGATTCGCCCGAAGAGCTCTACCCGAAACGCGCGACCGAGGAGGCCGTCTACCAGTTCATTCTCGACGAGATGAACGACATCATCGACAACCGGCTGCTCCCCGACGCATACGGAGCGGCCGATCTGGGACGACCGACACTCTATGCCGCCGCCGCATTGAAAAGCCGAGCCGCGATGTACGCGGGTAGCATAGCGAGCTGGGGAACGGTCCAGCTCGACGGTCTGGTGGGTATTCCGGCCGACAAGAAGGAACACTTCTGGCAGGAGTCGCTCAACGCGAGCAACCGCCTGCTGTACGGCAGTCCGTTCGCGCTTTACGAGAAATATCCCGACGACCGCTCGAAAAATTACCGGAACATCTTCCTCGACGAAAACAACTGCGAGGTGATTTTCTCCGAAATTTACGACGGCAAGTCGGGCAAGGGCCACTCGTGGGACATGTGGCAGAATCCGAGCGGATACAACGCATGGGCCGGCGGACAGCAGAACTGCGTCTATCTGGAGTTCGTCGAGTCGTACGAAAACATCGACGGCTCGGATCCCACGATCGACCGCGAGAAGGTCGCCCAGTACTACACATGGACGCTCGACGAGCTGTGGGGCAAGAAAGACCCTCGCTTCAAAGCCTCGATCTATACGCAAGGCACGCCATGGACGCACGAGGGAGCCTCCGTGACGCTCGACTACCACGTAGGCATCTTCGTCGACGGACAGTGGATCAACGACGGTTTCTACGAAGGCGTGCCGGCGCTGGGCGTCTGCGCGAACAACTGGCGCCCCACGCCGTTCGGCATCCTGAAATACCTCGACGAGTCGTCGGCCATGATCCCCGAGCGTTACTACTCGAAAACCGACTGGATCGTCTTCCGGCTCGGCGAAATCTACCTGAATTTCGCCGAAGCGGCCTTCGAACTGAATAAGCCCGACTCGGCGCTGTGGGCCGTGAACAAGATCCGCGCCCGGGCCGGCATGCCCGAACTGCAATCGATCACGCGCGAGCAGATCCGCCACGAACGCAAGATCGAGCTGGCGTTCGAGGGCAACCGTTACTGGGACGTACGCCGCTGGCGGACCGCCGTACAAGACCTCTCGCACGCTTGGCACGGCATGCGCTACAAGCTCGACTGGGCAACGCAGAAATACTATGTCGAGATCGTCGACAACATCTGCGGAACGCCCGAACCCTATTTCAACGAGATGCACTACTACTGGCCTATCGCACAAAGCCGAACCCAACAGAATCCGAACCTGCTGCCCAACAATCCGGGCTGGAGGTAATACACTCTCTCTTTTTTGCAGTCTGCTGCGGGCTGCCGATGTAGCCCGCAGCAGTTTTTTTGCTAACTTACATTCCCAAACGCCATGAAAAATATCATACTCCCGATCTGTTGCGCTGCGGCGCTCTGCATGGTTCCGGCTCTGATGTCGGGCTGCAACTCCGATCCGAAGGACGGATCCGCTTCCGGCGGGCCGCCGATCGACGTCCCGCCGGGCGACGTGACGGTCGCCGCATATTATTTTCCGAACTGGGGGCCCGTCGCCACGTCGGAATGGGGAAGCCTGCAACGGGCCAAACCGATGTTCGACGGACACAAGCAGCCGAAAGTCCCGGCATGGGGCTACCGGAACGAGAATCGCCCCGAAGTGATGCAACAGAAAATCGACGCGGCGGCCGACCACGGCCTCGACGTCTTCATCTTCGACTGGTATTTCTACGACGAAGCCCAGATGCCGGGCAACAAATACCTCAGCTCGGCGCTGGAAGAAGGATTCCTGAAAGCTCCGAACAACGACCGGATGAAATTCTCGCTATTGTGGTGCAACCACGATCTGGGCGACATCGCCCGGGGAGCCGTGACACCCGAGACGTTCGAACTGCTGACCGACTATGTGATCGAGCACTACTTCAAGCATCCGTCGTACTGGCTCGTCGACGGATGCCCCTACTTCTCGATCTACGAGGTGAATACGTTCCTCGCTACGTTCGGAGGCGACTACGCCCGGGCCGGCGAGGCGATCGCCCGCTTCCGAGAAAAGGTCAAGGCAGCCGGCTTCCCCGACCTGCACCTCAACGGCGTGCTGTTCGGTCTGGGCGGCATTCTCAGTCAGGCCGTCGCCGCCCTCGGGCTCAACTCGACGACTTCGTACGTCTGGATTCATCACAACATTCTGCCCGACTTTCCGGCCACCCGCTACGAAAAGGCCGCAACGGAGGCGGATCGAACGGGCTCGAAAACGGAGCGGCCGGCATTCCGGTGCCGTACCATCTCAACATCAGCATGGGATGGGACTCGTCTCCCCGATGCGGCAACGTAACGCCCGGCGAGTGGCTCCGTCGGCGCGACTACCCGTTCGGCGCCGTGATCGTCGACAATACGCCCTATCTGTTCAAGAAATATCTGGCCGAAGCGAAGGCGTGGACCCTCGCCAAACCCGAATCGGAACGCATCGTCGTCATCAACTCGTGGAACGAATGGGGCGAGGGAAGCTACCTGGAGCCCGACACGGAAAACGGCATGGGCTATCTGGAGGCCGTGCGCGACGTATTCGGCTCGCAGCAAGCGAACGGAACGGGCACGGCCGGAGAACGAACCGTCAAAAACTAACCAAACCGAACTGTTATGAATAGAACTTTGCTGACGCTGGCCGCCGCCGCGGCCGTCCTGACCGGCTGCCGCTCGGAGCAACCGGTAGCCGGAGACGACATCACGGTCGCCTGTTATTATTTTCCGAACTACCACACCGGAGACCCGCTCAACGAGCTCAACAAGGGCGAGGGCTGGAGCGAGTGGAAACTCGTGCGCGAGGCGCAGCCGCGCTTCGAGGGGCACGACCAGCCCAAGGTTCCGCTGTGGGGCTATACCGACGAGAAGGACCCGGCCGTGATGGCCCGTAAGATCGAGGCCGCCGCGTCGCACGGCATCGACGTGATGCTGTTCGACTGGTATCGCTACGACAGCGTGCCGTTTCTGAACCGTTGCCTCGACGAAGGGTTCCTGAAGGCCCCGAACGTGAACGACATCCGCTTCGGGCTGATGTGGGCCAATCACGACTGGGTCGAGATTCATCCGGCCACGCACGGCGAACCGCAAAAGCTGCTCTACCCGGGCAAGGTGTCGCCCGAGGCGTTCGAAACGATCGGCGACGAGCTGGTGCGCGACTACTTCACGCGACCGAACTACTGGCTGATCGACGGCAAGGCCTATTTCTCGGTCTACGACGTGCAGAAATTCGTCGAGAGTTTCGGCTCGCTCGAGGCCACGAAAGCGGCCATGGACCGGCTCCGCGAGAAAGCCGTCGCCGCCGGGCTGAAAGGAGTCCACTGGAATCTGGTCGTCTGGGGCAATCCGATCCTTCCGGTCGAAAAGGTGCCGGCCAATACGCTCGAACTGCTGCGCGCGCTGGGCTTCGACTCGGCCACATCCTACGTATGGATACACCACTGCTGGCCCGCCGACACTTGTACGGCCTACAACTCGGTGCGCGACGCCTATATGGCCTATTGGGACAAGGCGAAAGCCGAGTACGGCGTACCCTACTACCCGAACGTAACGATGGGCTGGGACCCTTCGCCGCGCACGAACCAGCAGAAAGACTGGAACCCGGTCTACGGCTACCCCTATTCGGGCATTCTGTGCGACAACACGCCGGAGAACTTTCGTGCCGCGCTGCAGATGACCAAGGATCGCCTGCTGGCCGACCCCGACGGTCCGCGTATTTTGAACATCAACTGCTGGAACGAATGGACCGAGGGAAGCTATCTGGAGCCCGACTCGGTACACGGCATGAAGTATCTGGAGGCTGTTCGGGACGTATTCGCCGACACGAAACCCTGATCTTCCCGGGCAAAACGCGCTGTCCGGCGGCCGAAAAGCCGTCGGACAGCGTTTTCTTATCCGGTCGGAGCAGGACTTCCCGCGCAAAGAAACCCCGCCTTGAAAACATATCCCGCCCGAAACGAAAAAATCCCTGCGAGTTGCACTTGCAGGGATTTTAGTTCTTCCTTGACATTCCGGCGGAAAGAGAGGGATTCGAACCCCCGGAGCCTCTCAGCTCAACGGTTTTCAAGACCGCCGCAATCGACCACTCTGCCATCTTTCCGGGCGTAAAAATATAACGGAATTTTCACTTTTCCAATTTTCTCCCCGATTCCCCTTCCCTGCAGCGGGACTATGAAGAGGCAACGCGCGAAACGAATCAAGTCGCTTTATCTCCGAAAGTTTATTTTCAGATAAAAACATTTTTGCTATATTTGTAAGAAGTAGTGGAAATTACTATCCTTTAAACCTTATACTACCATGAACAAAACTCAACTCGTTGACGCAATCGCGAAGAAAGCCTCGATCACCAAGGTGGATGCCAAGAAAGCGCTGGACGCTTTCATTAACGTAACCGGAGAAGCGTTGAAAGCAGGCGACAAGATCGCGCTGATCGGATTCGGATCGTTCGCCGTAGCCAAGAAGCCGGGCCGCACCGGGCGTAACCCGCGCACGGGCGCCTCGATCAAGATCGCCGCAAAGAACGTCGTGAAATTCAAGGCCGGCGCCGAACTGAACGCGCTGGTGAAATAGTTTTCGCCCCGCTGCGAAAACTACTGCGGAAAAATGCGGAACCGGTCAACGGTTCGATAAAGGCAGCCGCGAAAGGACATCCTTTCGCGGCTGCCTGTTCTTGACAAGCCGGAAAAGCGGAACCGACCGGACGGAAGCCGGAGAGATTCGATGCGCCGAAACCGGAACGCCGCGCCATGCCAAGGCGGATACCCGACCGCGGCCCGGCAGCCGCTCCCCGGATCGAAAGGCATCCGCGATCCCAAGCCGGTTCAATCCGCCCGAGCGGAAACGCGATCTCGGATACTGGCCGCACCCTAAATTTGTCCGTTTCAGAAAAATGGGACATCTTTGCAACCGGAAATCTCGCGAAGCCATGGCCAAGAAAAAAATCGCCCTGCTGATCGTCGCGCTGCTGGCCGTCGACCAGATCGTCAAAATATGGATCAAGACCCACTTCGCGCTCGACGAGAGCGTGACCGTCTTTCCGAACTGGTTCTTCATCCGGTTCATAGAGAATCCGGGAGCCGCATTCGGGTTCGAGCTCGGAGGCAGCTATGGCAAACTGATTCTCAGCATATTCCGGCTCGTAGCTATCGGCGCGCTCGGCTACTACATCCACCATTTGCTTCGTAAAAAGGCCCCGACAGGCGTGCTGGTCGGTTTCTCGCTGATTTTCGCCGGCGCGCTGGGCAACGTGATCGACAGCGCGTTCTACGGCCTGCTTTTCTCGGAATCGACATTCACCGCCCCGGCGACGTTCCTGCCCGAAGGAGGAGGCTATGCCGGATTTCTGCACGGGAGAGTGGTCGACATGCTGTTCTTCCCGCTATTCCGAGGCACCTATCCGTCATGGATACCGGGAATCGGCGGCGAGTCGTTTCTGTTCTTCAGTCCGATTTTCAACTTGGCCGACAGCTACATCACCATCGGCGTGCTCTACATGCTGCTCTTCCAGCGGAAATTTTTCAAATAGCGGCGAGCGGTCGTTCGGATCGAACGACTTTTCGCTCCGCCGAGTCCATTCCCGTCACAGTGCGGACGATTCCTGCCTGTTCCGACGGTTCGGAGCTCACTTTTGTGGCCCGTCAGAAGAGGAAAGAACGTCAAATAATCCGATCCAATGCGCGGATCTATCGGCATGGCTTCCGACCGGGTCCGGCACATGGCGTTTCCGAATGCAGCACGGCTTCGCCCGACCGCCGGCGGCGCCGTAAGACCGACACGGCAACATACATGCGCAACCGCAAGCCGATCGCCGAATGGCGTTACGAGCAAAGCCATGCCTTCAGCAGCAAGAAAGAACCGCGCAGAAAGCATCCCGACACACAACGGGCGCCATAACCGGAAACGCCGTTCGAAACCCATCCGCAGGCTTCATAAACGAACCGGTACGGAACTTATACGATCGCATCGACCAAACCTCGAAAACGGCCGGCAGCAACTCTGTCGACATACGGACAAAAGACGGGCGGACGGGCTCCCGTTGCCCGTCCGCCCGCAAGCGAAAAGATTCCCGATTAATCCGGAATCGGACCGTCCTATCAGTTGACCGACGGCAGGAACGAATAGTTCTCGGAGTACTCCATCATCTGGCCCGGATAATCGTCCGTGTACTCGATCAGCACGTCGACGATCTCGCCGTTCTCCATAACAGGTTTGTAGACCGGATTGACGAATCCGGCATAAGGTTCCAGCTTCAGCTTCGCATAGCGGTCGAGCACCTCCTTGTGCAGCGCGGGATCGACCTGCACGCCGTAAGTCTCGACGAGCGCCTGACCCGCCGCGAAATCGCCCGTACTCTTGATACGCTGAATCTCGCGGAGCAGGTCGCCGAACAGCGTCCGCAGCTTCTCGTAGTCGTTGACGACGATATACGTCTTGCCGTCCTTGACCACTTTCTCGATCACGTTGTCGGCGCGGCCTTTCTCGTAGCACCACTCGGCGATCAGCTTGCGGTTGCGCATGTGCGCCTCCTCGACCGTCTTGCCGGGCCGGATGCGCGTGAGCTGCGTCATCATGCCGTTCATAACGTACTGGGCATACTCGGCCTTGGCCACGTCGAACGACGGCACGAGCCCCAGCTCGACCAGTTTCGGATCACCCAGATAATAGAGCGCGAACAAATCGGCGCGAGCCTCCTCGAGCGTAGACGAATAGTTCTTCAGCTCGTCGCCTTTGATGCCCGGAGCCAGCTTGCCCGAACCGTGACCGAGGCACTCGTGCAGGTCGGTATGCAGGTTGTCGCCCAGCGACCCGTACTTTTCCCGCAGTTCGATGATCGACGGATCGAGGATGAACTCCTCGGCGAATCCGTTCCCCTTGGCCGCCTCGTCATAGGCATCCGTGATATTCTGGATCGTCACCGACTTCGAGCCGTGATCGCGGCGGATCCAGTCGGCGTTGGGCAGGTTGATGCCGATCGGCGTCGAGGGATAGCAGTCGCCGCCCAGAACGGCCGCCGTGATCACCTTGGCCGAAACGCCCTTCACCCGCTCCTTGCGGTACTGAGGGTCGATCGGGGAATGGTCCTCGAACCACTGCGCTTCCTCACTGATCGTCTGCGTCCGGCGCGTGGCCTCCTCGTCGCGGAAATTGACCATGCCTTCCCATGCTCCCCGGTAGCCGAGCGGGTCGCCGTAGTTCTCGGTGAAGCCGTTGACGAAATCGACCTTCGACACGGTATCCTCGACCCAGCGGATGTTGAAAGCGTCGAACTGCCTCAGATCGCCGCTACGGTAATAGTCGATCAGCGCGAGAATCGTCTGCTTCTGCGGCTCTCGGGCCACTTCGGCGGCCTTGCCGAGCCAATAGACGATTTTCTCGATCGCAGGCGAGTACATGCCGCCCACTTTCCATACCCGCTCGACGATCCGTCCGTCGGGCTCCTTGACCAGTTTGCTGTTCAGTCCCCACGAAACGGGCGTCGTATCGTGCGGATTCATCCGCTCGGCATAGAACCGCTCGACCTCTTTCTGCGTGACCCCCTCGTAGTAGTTGTTGGCCGACGTGACGATCAGGTCCTCGCCCTCGGCCTGGTTGACCCGCTTGGGCATCACGGCAGGATCGAAAATCACCGGCTTGATCTCAGCCACGACTTCCTCCACCGAGCCGAAGTCGGCAGGAAAATTCTCGGCGGGAGTCGCGGCGATCAGCTCGTCGAAATAAGCTTCCGTAAACTCGGGATGGAACTTGTCGGTCGAATAGTGATGGTGAATGCCGTTGGCGAACCACACTTTCTTGAGGTACTTCTCGAGCGCCTTCCACTCGGGCGTCGTGCGGTCGCCGCGGTAGTTTTCGTAGATGACCTCCAGCGTCCGGCGCACCGGCAGGTTCGCCGGACAGTTCTGGTCGTAGAGGATGTCGCGGCCCGACAGGGCGGCCTGGCTCAGGTAATAGACCAGCTTCTTCTCGTCCAGAGAAAGGGTGTCGAAGCCCGGAACGCGGTATTTGAGCACCTTGATATCGTCGAAGCGGTCGGCTATCCAGTCGAACTTCTGCTCGCCGACCTGTTTCTGACGGCAGGAGTACATACCCGTAGCGAGTGTTGCCATAAGCGCAATCGTAAAAATTTTCTTCATACAGTTACATGATTATGTTCCGTACAAAGTTACGACCTTTTCCGGAAAAAAGCTTCGTATATTATAATCTAATTTCTACCTTTGCCATGTCAAAAAAAACGCCAAAGGCGTACGATAAAACCCGATGAAAGTCTTTACGAAAAACGCGGAACTGTCGCGCGAAATGGCTCGCGGAGCCGGGCGGACAGGCCTCGTCCCGACGATGGGAGCCCTGCACGAGGGGCATCTTTCGTTGGTGGAGAAATGCCGCGCGGAGTGCGATCGCGCGGTCGTCAGCGTCTTCGTCAACCCGACGCAGTTCAACGACCCGAACGACCTGAAGAATTATCCCCGCACCGAGGAAGCCGACCTGGCGCTGCTCGAGAAAACCGGGGTAGACTATGTCCTGATGCCTTCGGTCGAAGACATCTATCCGCAGAAGGACACCCGTGTGTTCGATCTGGGTACGACGGACAAAACGATGGAGGGAGCCCACCGCCCGGGCCATTTCAACGGAGTGGCCCAGGTCGTCAGCCGGCTGTTCGACATCGTCCGGCCCGAGCGAGCCTACTTCGGAGAGAAGGATTTCCAGCAGATCGCCGTGATCCGCGAGATGGTCCGTCGCTACGGTTACCCGGTACAGATCGTCGCATGCCCGATCGTTCGCGGTGCGGACGGACTGGCCCTCAGCTCGCGCAACGCGTTGCTCACCCCCGCCCACCGCGCGGCCGCACCGACGATCTACGGCGCGCTGAGCGAAAACGCCGCCGCCGCGCGCACGATGAGCGTGGAGGAGTTCCGCCGCCGGGTCGTCGAGCGTATCGACGCGACGAAGTTGCTGAAGACGGAATATCTTTCGGTCGTCCACGCAGAGACGCTCGAGGAGATCGACGCGTGGAGCGACTCGTTCCCGATGCGCTGCTGCATAGCCGTACAGGCGGGCGACATCCGCCTGATCGACAACATCGCCATCGCTTAGCCCCGACTCTACGGAACGCCGGGTCGGACGAAAGCGCCGTTTTTGAGTATTCGGATATATTTATATAAATTTGCCTCCCGTAAACGGTGTTCCGTCCGTAGCATACCCGCAGCGAACGGAAAATCAATCGACGACAAAGTCATGAACATGCAAGTAGAGGTACTCAAGTCCAAGATACACCGGGTGACCATCACGCAGGCCAACCTCAGTTACGTGGGCAGCATCACGATCGACGAGGACCTGCTCGACGCGGCCCATCTGATCGCCGGCGAAAAGGTGCAGATCGTCAACGTCAACAACGGCGAGCGGCTGGAGACTTATATAATCAAGGGGGAGCGCGGCAGCGGCGCCGTCTGCCTGAACGGACCGGCGGCCCGCAAGTGCGTCGTAGGCGACGTGGTGATCATCATTTCCTATGCGCGCATGGATTTCGAGGAAGCCAAAAGCTTCACGCCATGGGTGGTTTTTCCTGACACGGACACGAACCGGCTGATCCGATAAAACCCGTCGGTTAACGCATGCGAGCGCAACGGCTAACGAAATCCGTTGCGCTCGTCTCGTTCGGCACGTTCATATCGAAATCGCCGGACGCTTCTTCCAACGTTTTCTGATCGCAAAGGGCTCGGCCCCCTGTCCGTTTTCTTCCGGATCGGCCGGACGCAAGGCCGCAGCCCGCCGTATGATTTTATTACGACAGAAACACCGGGCGAAAGAAATATGGCAGAAGTGTCCGGGAAATCCATTCGGAGAAGAAACAAAGCTATACGCCAACAGAAAAAAAAACGGGGACAGGCTCTCACCTGTCCCGTCTCCTGCTCCGGAGCCAAAAGTGGGACTCGAACCCACGACCTTTTCGTTACGAATGAAATGCTCTACCGACTGAGCTATTTTGGCAACGCGCGCATCCTTGCGGAATTGCGAGTGCAAATTTGGGAAAAATTTCCCGAATTTCCGGCAAAAACTTTCATTTTTTTTCGCCGGACCATGTATTAATCACACAAGCCGCTAATTATCAGAAATATAAACGACACACCAATCATGACCGACAATCCGTAAAGGCAAAGGCCGGAACACCGCCCCTCTTCCCGGGTCCGAACGGACACTCCCGGCCATGCCATACGAAACGTAAAAGGTCACCCTTTTGAGCCCAGCAGACCCGGCGGACACCTCTGACCGTTACTTGCCGAGAAGGCTCTGCAACAGCTCGGGTTCGTCGGTCGTGATGTAATCGACACCTTTCCCGATCAGGTATTTCATCGATCCCTCGTCATTGACAGTCCAGACATTGATCTCGAGGCCCAACTTCCTCGCCTCGTCGAACCACTCCTCATGAGCCCGCATCGTGCCGATATGATAATCGAGTCCGGTATATCCCCGCTCGGCGAGCTCCCGGGGCGACAGGTCGCCGCCCAGATAAGCCACCTTGATTCCTTTGGGGCCGTTCGCTATCAACTGCTCGCAAATGTTCTTCGAAAACGAGATATACTCGACCCGCTTGTTCATCCCCGCACGGCGAACGGCGTCCAGCGCGGCACGGACGGCCGCATCCTCCTTCTGCTTGGTCTGATGGGGCTTGATCTCGATGATCGGCTTGGTGCCTTTCTGCGTCCGGGCGACAGCCAGAAAGGCGTCGAACGTCGGCAGGGATTCGCCGTTGGACAGCTTGACGTCCTTGATTTCGGCATAGGTGCTCGCATCCACCCGCTTGCCGGCGATCGCATCGTCGTGATGCAACACGAGCACGCCGTCGGTCGTCAGAATCAAATCGATTTCCGAGCCCCGGCACCCGATTTCGATCGCCTTTTCGAGCGAAGCGATGGAATTCTGGGCCGATCCCTCGGTTTTCCAATATCCCCGATGCGCGACGATTTGGGTCCCGGATTGGGCTTGCAGCGAAGCAACTGAACAGAAAGTTACCGCGGTCAGAAACAATTTACCGATTTTCATTTCAATTATATATTTAACGAGTTAGACTTATATCCGAGTCGAACGAAAAACAAGCACACGCGTACCCCCTATCCGGCATGTTCTCATAACCGAATACGTCCGTAAAGATAGCGAACGGGAACCGACGTTGCAAATAAACTTTCCGGGTTACAGGACCGAATCGCCCGCACAGACCAAAAGACGGCGGG
>ERZ826051.2490-NODE-2490-length-14140-cov-5.280369_pt1 | contig 14140 bp, 6 predicted proteins | sample MGYA00519928_ERZ826051 | MGnify/ENA primary metagenome ERZ826051 (study PRJEB31778, sample SAMEA3449219) | human gut metagenome | biome: human gut; feature: human-associated habitat; material: faeces | place: United Kingdom | collected 2010/2012 ...
GTATGTCCTTTACGTGGCACGGTTCTTCCCTCCTTAATCATAATTTACTATACAGAACTCTGTCTGCATTGCCCGGTCTCCAGTCTCTGGATCCGGAGGACTTCATTTCGATTAATTCAACGGTACTCACAATGTAGTGGCAGGTATCTGCCTCTTCGTGTTCGTGCGGAAATATATCTCTGTGTGAAACAATTCCAACACTTACCATGTGATACTATTGGTTCGCTGAATTACAGTAACTCTACGCTACTATTTTGCAGCCTTTGGTCTCTTAGCGCCGTACTTGGAACGAGCCTGCTTTCTGTTAGCGACACCGGCAGTATCAAGTGTACCACGGATAATGTGATATCTTGTACCTGGTAAATCCTTAACACGACCACCACGGATCAGAACAACGCTGTGCTCCTGTAAGTTATGTCCCTCACCCGGGATATAGCTTGTAACCTCGATTCCGTTGGAAAGACGTACTCTGGCGATCTTTCTAAGAGCTGAGTTAGGTTTCTTAGGAGTAGCTGTCTTAACAGCAGTACATACACCTCTCTTCTGCGGAGAAGAAGTATTGGTTGGCTTCTTCTGTAAAGAGTTGTAACCTCTCTGAAGTGCAGGTGCTGTAGACTTCTTAACAGATGTCTGACGTCCTTTTCTTACTAACTGGTTAAATGTTGGCATTATTTTCACCTCCTGTTTTATTTGTATGAGATCATAAATTGATCTCGGCGTACGTATGCACGCTAAATCATTATATTAACCCTATCTTTTTTTGTCAAGTTCTTTTCCAAAATTTCCTTGAATTTCGCGGAATACGCGGGTAAAAAAGAGTTCTGCATGCAAAAAGAAAAGATGGAAAACTCCCAACGGATATCTTCCATCTATTCTTCCACATTTTTACATGTTTATACCAAACGGTCAGCCATTTGCCCGTTTTCTCTGCTTCTCCTGTCTCTCACTGGTCAGAATCATATAGATTCCCAGCAGCATCACACCGATGCACAGAACATATTTCGGATTTAACGACTGTCCGGTCTTCGGCGTCTCATCTTTCGCCTGCGAGTCATCCGCCGCCTGCGCATTATCCGCCGGCTGCTCCGTCTCCGCCGCTTCCGTCGTCTCTGCCGGCTGGCTTTCCGCCTGGCTTCCGCCTGCCGGTGTAATCACAAACCCGGAGGTTGCCTGCGCCGTTGAATCCGAGTGACGCTCATCCACTACGATGACATAATCACACGCATGCACAAAGGAAAATGACACATTGCCGTCCGCATCTGTATCAGACTGTCCCATATACTCCAGGATCTGATTATCTACATTATAATAGAACAAAGTGCCCAGCTTATTGGCGTTCGCCGCACCGACATTTACGGTCAGCTGCGCCGTCAGGCCAAACAGGTTGTCGTGCGCCAGATGCATCTGCGTTGACCATCCGCTTCCGGTTACTGTGCTCTGCAGGTTCGCCGGCACATTGCTTGTTCCCAGTTCCACGCCAAAATCCGTATCTGCTACAACGCTTGTGTCAATGCTGCTTCCGTCAATCGTCCATGAGATTCCATTTCCCATATCCAGAACCAGCGTCAGCTGCTTATCTGCCGCCAGTGTCAGAATATCCTTCGGCACAACCGTGGTGCCGTTCATGGTAATATAGATCGTTGAACCTGGATCCGCCACCGTCATCTGCGTGTAAATCGCATCCCAGCCCTTCAGTTCCTCATTTCCGGTGATATATGCGGTTCCCTGCTCTGCAAATCTGGTCGTCGCAGGCACTTCCGCCGCTGTCGGCTGCACATCTCCCTGTGTCTCCGCCGTCGTCGCTGCCGCCGATCCGGTACCGCTGCTCTGTGCGCCTGCCGCTCCGGCACTGCCCTTTACCGCACCGCTGCCTCTTCCACTGCCGTTGCCGCTTCTGCTGCCTCTTCCAGATGATGTGCCGTTACTCTTTCCGCTGCTGCCGCTTCCGCTGCCCGTACTGCTGCTGTTATTACCACTGCTCGTGTTGCTGCTGTTATTGCTGCTATTGTTATTACTGCTGTTATTGTTATTGCTGTTGTCGCCGCTGTTATTGTTGTTACCGCTGTTATTATTGTCGTTGTTATTGTTGTTATTGTTGTTATTGTCATCTGCCGGTTTTTCCGTGTCCTCGGTCGGCTTCTCCGTATCCTCCGTCGGCTTTTCTGTATCCTCGGTCGGTTTCTCCGTGTCTTCCGTCGGCTTTTCCGTGTCCTCGGTCGGTTTCTCCGTATCCTCGGTGTCGTCCGGCTTATAATCTGTCACCACAATCGCACCGTACGTCTCCACCAGCTTCGGTGCAGCCGGAGCGCTTCCCGGCACTTCAATCGAGTGGATCTTGAAAGAAGTATTCTGCTCGCCAAACGTTTCTAAGGCTTTGCCAAGGCAGAGCGTCTGAATCTCACTGCCGTCAAACGCACCATCTTCCACGGTTGTCACGCTCTCCGAAAGTGTGACTTTTCCAAGCTTGCAACCGTAAAATGCATTTTCACCGATCATCTTGGTACCGTCATACACCTCGATGGTTCTCGCCCCCTGCGGGCAGCGGTATAACGTAACCCCGTTCGCCGTGTAGAGTGCATTGTCGTATGACATAAAGTAAGTATTCGTCTCTTCCACGTCAATGGACTGCATGTTGACACATCCGTCAAATGCGTCCGACGCAATGGTTTTGGTCGCCTCGGGTATCACGATACTCTCGAGGGACTCACAATTTTTAAATGCTTCTTTTCCGATTGATGGAAGTTCCTTGGAAATACTTAAGTCCGTCAGTCCTGCACACTCTGCAAATGTGCCATCGCCGATTCCTTCCTTGCTCTCCCACGTTGCACTTTCCAGACTGGTACAGCCGTAGAACACATTGTCTCCGATCTTTGTCACGCTGTCCGGAACCGTAACCTCGGTCAGATATTCACATCCTGCAAATGCGTTATCTCCGATGGTTGTCACACTGTCCGGGATCTCCACCGATGTGATCGTCGTATTGAGGAATACATCGTCATCAATTTTCGTGATGTTATCCGGAATGACAACTGCGTTCTCCGCTCCGACATACCCCTGCAGGGTTGTCCCTTTTATGACAAATCCGTCCTCCTGACCGGACGCTGCACTGAGCTCTCCGGGATAGATCATCACCACAAGCATGGCAACGACCAGCACATAACCTATTTTTCGTTTTATCCGGTATTTCATTAGCACTCTCTCCCATCATCCTTTATTTCGCCGCAGCCCGCCCGTAAACCTCACGCGCGATCCCACGCTTTTACTCTGCTTCCCTGCATTTCTTCGCCACCAGAAACAGTCTTCCGTCTTCTGTAAAATTGTTACAGGTCGACAGGGTCAATAGCTCGTCCCCGTAGACCGGCAGATCTGTTCCGGTAAACACCGAGAGTTGTATGATATGATCGAGGTAGTCGTTAAACGCCTCCTCGGAATCCGCCTGTATAAAATCATAATAACGAAATTCCTGTGAATTTCGGTACTGCACCTTTGCCAGACAGACGGCAAACACTTCATAGGTGCCTTTCTCATAAATTGTATCAAATCTGATCTGCGCGTGCTCCCTCCAGTAATCTTCATCCAGATACTTCTTGAGACTTCCGAACATCGCACCGCTTTTCATGTTGTGTCCGTAGATAATAATATTGGTGCTGCGCTGCACCAGATCCGTTCTCGGATCCATAAACAAGGTTCCGTTGATATCGTCCTCCCCGTTTACATTGCGCTTCAGATAATAATCCCCGTCATTCGGGGTAAGCATGACCGGATAGTCAATCTTCGTCCCGTCAATGGTGATCCATCCGGCAAAATCACTGTGCTGCGCCACGATGGCTTCATATTCCGGCAGAACCGGAGGAGGCGGTTCGTTCTCCCGCTCCGTCTGGTCTAAACCCGCCGCAAGTTCCGGTGCGTCCTCCGAAAAAAAGGTGTCATTGTCCACCATCTCTGCAGCTTCTGTCGGATTTTCTTTTAACATCTTCAAATACTCATTCGCCTGACTGCCGCGGTGATTCGTGTAATCTGACCAGAAATACCAGCCAAAACATAGAAATGCGGCCGTCACACACACCGCACCGAGAATCTTTCTGCTGCGGTCCTGCGCCCCCTGCCGGGGTTCCTCCCCCGCCTGTTGTTCCGGTGCCTGTGCCTGCGTTATATTTTTTGCCGCGGATTTTGCCACGGCATCTGCAATATCAAGAAAAAATTTCTTGCCGACTTTGCTGCCGAACTTGATCTTCCCTGTTCGGATCAGCCAATAGAGGCGTAGAGCGGTTTCCGGTTCATTGAGATCGACGGTGCTCTGAATCTTTTCGATTTTCTTCGCATCTTCGAGTCCTCTGGCATATTCCTCTTCTGTGTCAAATGTAAAATTCCCTATCTTATATGCCGCCATGATCGGAACCGCTCTCCCTCCTCTCTGTCTTTATTTTGTGGTTGTTCCGGTAACTGCTCCGGTAAACTCACCGTAGTAAGTCTCGCCGTCCGCCACCAGGTAGCTTCTTACTTTATAAGAGTATGTTGTCTCTGCCGCAAGCTTTTTATCGGTATAGAAAGCGTCTCTGGTACGCGTTACCTGCTGCCACTTTCCATCTGCGCCGGCACGGTATACTTCGTATCCCGTCACGGCACCGTCGCCCGTCCAGCTGATGGACAGACTGTCTGCGGATGCGCCTGTCACAACCGCCGCGCCCGCATCGCACGGTCTGATGTCAAACGTCAGGTTCTTTGTCGCGGTGTAATTGCCCTTTCCTGCAACTGCCGCCACACCGGTACCTGCCTTGCGGTTGTTGGAATACATCAGTGTATAGTCGCTTAAAAGTTCCAGCGTCTTGCCGTCGTCTTCCACCGTTACGGTTGGCTTGATGTCAGATCCGGTATATACCTGTGTCTGAATCGAACCGATGTCGCACAGATGTATGCTCTTGCGCAGGATCTGGAAACTCAGTTCCTTAGTACCTGCATAATGGGTTCCGCTTGCTGTGATTACCAGCTTCGCTACACCCGCGTTGATGTTGTCTTCATAGGATACCGTGTAATCCTTATCTTTTTCCAGCTGCACGCCGTCTGCCCATACTTCCGGCTCCGGTGTGATTGCTTTTCCGGTATAAGTGTAAGTAGAAGAAACACCCTTCACTTCCAGTCCGTCGATCGGCGTCTGGTCTACGGAAAACTGTTTTGTAACGGTTCCTGTATAGTTGCCGGTTCCGGCTGCCTCCATCTCGTAGGTTCCTGCCACTCCTGCCGGTCTGCATGTTACGGTGTAATCGGTGTCTCTTACGAGTGCGATCTCACCCCACTGGAACGTTACGTTCTGTGTAATCTGCTCTGAGTAGGATACCGTGTCCTCAAATCCGCTCATCACCACATCTTCATCGGTGATGTCCTTCGGCGTAATCTCGATGGTGCATTTCCTGGTTCCGCCGTAGCTTCCCTGACCGATCAGAAGAAGGGTCTGTGTTCCGGCGCTCATGCCATCGCTGTTTTCATCAAATGCAAAGCTGTAGGAGTCTGTTGTAAGGACCGTTTCGCCGATGCGTACCTCTGTAATGCCCAGATCGTCCGGCGTATATGCGCTTCCCGTAAACGGATAGCTGTCGTCAAGTCCTATGACCTCCGCCTGGCTGATGTCGCTCGCAATATGAAATGTGGCCTGGCGGTAATTCGTAAATCCACCGGTTCCGTTGATCCGCATCAGAACGGTGCCGATCTCTGTGTTGTCCGTGTCAAAGCTCAGCGTGTAGTCCTCACCCTGCTTTAAGGTGTAATCGCCGCAGGTCACTTTCACTTCCGGAATTACCGGCTGACCCGTGTATGCCTGATTCGGAATCGGATCCACCGTCACATCCGCCGCCGCAATATCGTGGCTTACGATGGTAAACGGTGCCGTTACGCTTCCCGCATAGCTTCCTTTTCCGGTCACGGTCACAGTCGCTGTGCCGCACGCCTTGTTGTTCTGATAAGATACCTCATAATCTGTACCCGCTGTGAGTACATTGCCGTCCAGTGTTACCTGCACTTCCGGTTCCACCCCGTTGTCGCTTCCCATATACGGATAGGAAGTTCCGTTCGGGAACGTGACAATCGCTCCGTCAAAGCTCTTCTCCGTAATCGTGTATTCCACGGTGCGGGATCCCGTATAATTTCCGATACCGGAAATCACCGCTGTCGCTGTTCCTGCATTGATATTGTTGCTGTATGCAACGGTAAAATCGCTTCCCTCTGTCAGCTGACGTACCTCAACCTCTGTTCCGTACTGATATGTCACAAGAACAGTCGGCTTCTTTTCCGTTCCGTCATAAGAAAAGCTGTCCGGAATCACTTCTACCGCAATCAGGTCGGTGCCGGATGACGGTTTTGCCAATGATTTCGCCACGATCTGGAAGGATACTTCACGGCTTCCGATTACGTTGCTTCCATCACCGGTAATCACGACTGTACCGGTTCCTACATTCGTATTATCCGCGTCTGCCTTCTTTGCAATGGTATAGCTTCTTGCCGGCAGAATGTAATCCGTTGATCCGATGGTTGTCTTCAATGAGAACTCCGGCACAATCTCCTTACCGGTGTACTCTCTGCTTCCGATCGCGTTCTGCGTTCCGTCAAGCACCTTCAGGTCGTCCATCTGAAGTGGGTTAATATCAAAGGTTACCAGCTTGATCAGACCAGCATACTCGTTCTTACCCTTTACCATAATGCTTCCGCCGTCTGTTCCCGCCTTGATATTCTCTCCATAGGTCACATCATAATCGGACGTGGACAGTGTCTTGTTCCCTATCTTAACGGTAACCTGCGGGCGGATCTGTGTTCCGCGGTACAGGTAGCTGCTCTCTACACCGCTTACCTCCAGAATTCCCGCATTTGCAACAATGCTGAAATTCTCTGTGAGTGTTCCGGTAAATCCGTTTTTCTCATTTCCGATTACCGTCACGCTCGCAGTCTTATCACCGATCTTCACGTTGTTTTCGTATGTATGAATCACAAAGTGCTTTCCGGATGTCAGCTCTGTTCCGTAGTAGCTGATGCTCGGGATTGCCTCCACCGGATCTCCGGTATACTGCTGATCTCCGATTGCCACCTGGATGCCTGCCTCCGAAAGATCCGCTTTGATCGGAACCGTCTTCTCCACGCTTCCCGCAAAGCCTCCCATACCATTGATGGTAACTACTGCGTTGCCGACCCAGCTGTTGTCTGCATAGACCAGCGTATAGTCGGTATCTTTCTGAAGTGTTGTTCCGTTCAGCACAACACTGATCTGATCGTCAAACGTGATGTTCTTATCGCCGATTGCAATGTCCGTCTCTCCGGCATTCACATAATCTTTGAACCACAGTTCATCCGGAACGGTAATCTCGGCGTCCGCAATGTTTGCGCAGATCTTAAAGGTCTTCTTCACGCTTCCCGTGTAATTGCCGATTCCCTTGAGAATGACAACCGCGTCGGAGCCAATGCTGTCATTCTTCTCATAAGTACAGATATAATCCGTACCCATGACAAGTTCTGTTCCGTTATAGTACAGCTTCGGCTGCGGTGTTGCCGTTCCGTCCACCAGCGGCTGCGGTTCGATCGCTCCGATCTTAAAGCCGTTTGCCGGTGTATATCCGCCATTGCCAATACTTGCAAGTGTGATCGTAAAGGTTGTGCTTCTCGATCCTGTAAAGTCCGTACCGTCCTTTGCCGTTGCCGTCAGCGTCACGGTTCCGCGGCTGGTATGATCCGCCCCGTAGGATACCGTGTAATCCGTCGTGCTGATCTTCTGTCCGTCATAAGTAAGCTCCACTTCAGGCTCTACCGGGCTTCCGGTATACTGTGTCTGATAACTTCCATCGGTCACTCCGCCGACAGAGAGCTCTACGCTGCTGTCCGTAAGATCTCTCGGTGCAATCGCAAAAGTCTTCTGCCATACACCGACGTATCCTCCCAGACCTTCCACGCTTACCGTTGCGGTTCCCGCGTGGATATTATCCGTATATGTCACGGAATAGTTAGAATCTTTTACCAGCTTTTTGTTGCCCTCGATCCGTGTTACCGTCACCTCCGGCTCAAATGCACTTCCGTCATAAACATACTGTGTGCCGTCGGTGAGTGCCGGGCAGCTGATCGTAAATTTGGTCTCGTTTGTGATGAGCTGGCCAATTCTGAATTCTGCCGTCTTGCTTCCGGTAAAGTTGCCGGTTCCGGTCACTGTCACCGTTGCGGTTCCGGTTCCTTTGTTGTTCGCGTAAGCCACCGTGTAATCGTTGACCGGGCTTAACGCATAGGTTCCGTCTCCAAATTCATAGCTTACCGACGGTGCCGGTGTGACAGCCATTCCGTTGTACTCCTGCGCGTCGATCGGTGCGATCTTTACCTCCGGCTCTGCCAGATTCTTCGGCGCAATCGTATAATCTTTCGTAAAGGTTCCCTGATAATTTCCTTTTCCGGTAATCGTCATCGTCGCGGTTCCGGCATCCACATTATTCTCGTAGGAAATCTTATAATCATCCTTGCCAAGCTTTTTCTTCAGATCTGTGCACTGTACCGTAGGTACCGGTGTAATCTCTTCCGAAGTGTAAGTGTAGCTGGACTTTAATCCGCCAAGCGTGCAGTTGTTGTCCAGGCTTCTCGGCAGAATCGCAAATGTCAGTGTTCTGTCATCTGTTCCGTAGTAATCTCCCTTGCCGGAAACGGTGATGGATGCCTCGCCGGCATTCAGGTTGTCCGCATAGGAAGACTCGTCGTACGCGATCACTTTCTCGATCTCATCTGCCGTCGTAAGCTTTGTTCCATCGCTCAATGTCAGTTCGGTGATCTTCGGGTACAGGCGCTCGCCGGTGTAGGTTGTCTCGTTCTCGTCCACCTTCCAGCTGATGATCTCATCCAGAGATTTTCCGCTGATCGTGAAGACAATAATCTTTGTTCCTGTATAGTTGCCGTTTCCCTGTATGGTTACATTCGCCATCGGTCCCGGTTTCTCGTTGTTCGCATAGCTTCCGGTCACGATCGAATAGTCGGTCGGCGCAGTCAATGTCTTCTTATTATAAGTAAGCTTTATCTCACTTTCTGTAAGGGTCACTGCATTTCCGTCGTACGCTTTCTTGATCGCCTCGTAGGAAACACCGGTTGCAATGTCCTTCGGACGAATCGTAAAGGTTGCACTCAGTTTTGTGGCGCCGTCGCTGTACACATAGCATCCGTTTGCCGTCGGCTGATCCTCCAGCGGGATCTGCTCTACTGTAACCGTCGCCTCCCCGGCATTGATCGCCTGATCCGCGTTGGTTCCGTCACTGTAGTTGACCGTATAATCTGTTCCCTGCTCAAGGACGCTCTTCCAGAGTCCGAATCCGCCGTCCGATACCGAAATCTCATCCGTAGCAAGCGTAATCGGATCTCCTGTGTATACCGGGTTTTCTGCCGGATTCACCGATACATCATAATCCTCATCAAGCTTGGATGCGAGCAGATACTTGATCTCCTGCTTGCCATAGAATTTGCCCTTTCCGGTAATCGTTACCGAAGCAGTGCTTCCTTCTTTTGAAATATCCTTGATGCCGTCATACTTTAATTCGTAATCAGTTCCTTTTACCAGCGTATTGCCCTGGTTATCCGTGAGTGAAATCTCAAGCTGGTTATCGTTTTTATTGCTGGAATACCACAGCATTGCCCAGTATGGTCCGTCATATCCTGTCACCATCCTGTCCGCGCTGTTGGTTACCTTAAGGTTCTTGTCGTTGATCAGTGTCTGGATATCTACCGCTGTAACCTCAAACGTCCTGGTAACAACGCCTGTATAGTTGCCGCTTCCGGTAATCGTCATCGTGTAGGTTCCGATGTCTTTTACCGTTGTCGGTGAACATGCCACCGCATAATCGGTTCCCTTTTTCAGTGTATGATCTGTCTTTGATGCGGAATGATATACAACACTCTCTGTCGGAAGCGCAATCTCTGCTCCCGTATAGTCAAACAGCTCTCTGTCAATGCTGGCAGTAATCTTCGTGCTTGTAAGATTGCACTGGGCAATCGTATACGTCAGACGTTTCGTTGTACCGGTCTTAAAATTGCTGTTGGAATCGCTCGGCGCAATCTCAACGCTCGCCGTACCTGCAAATATCTTGGTATCCGCAGAATAGGTCAGCTTGTAGTCCGACTCCGGAAGTGTTACCATGTCCGCGCCCTGCGCAAACTTTACAACCACCTTCGGCTTCACGTCCGCTCCGTCCGGAGAATATTCCATCTTATAGTTTGCAGTGCTTACCTCGGAGCCATCGGCATCCACATAGTAGCATACCGCCTTTGACATGTCCGCCTGCTCGATTGTGAATTTACCGGTCACTGCACCGCCGTATGTTCCCATACCCTGCAGCGTAATGGTTGCTGTTCCTGCATTCGTGTTGCTTGCGTAAGTAACGGAGTAATCCGTTCCCTCAACCAGTCCCAGATCGTTGTTGCCGCTCTTCCAGGTAATGTCCGGTTCCGGTGTCTGTGCATTGCCGTTATAAGTTACAGCCGCTGCCGTCACTTTCTGGATCAGGTCTGAGAGATCAGCGCCTGCCGCCTGATACTCCACCGTGTAGGTTCCCTGATAGTTTCCGATACCGGTGATGACACGGCGGTAGGTTCCGTTTCCGGCATTGATAATATCTGTTCCGACGGTGTAATCCGTCCCCTTCTCCAGCGTCATGCCGTTGTAGGTTGCAGTGATGACCGGCTCCTTGTCCGCTCCTCCTGCCGCAGCAGCCGTCACCGTCACAGCCATACCGACTTCTTCCTGATCCTTGTTGCCGATATCTTTTGCCTTGATCTCAAAATTTACCGTCTTTGTTCCGTAAAGGGAATTTTTTCCGGTAATCGTCAATGTGGCTTGTCCGACATTGACATTGTCGGAATATACCGCATCGTAATCCGCCTGGGAAATGGTCTCCCCGTCAACCAGAAGCTGGAATGCCGGTGTCCACTCACTTCCGGTATATACATAGGAAGTCTTGTCAAAAACAACATTCGCGTCCGCCGCATTGCGCGGTGCACCGCAATATCTCTCTCCGGTATAGTTGCCGGTACCGGTCAGTGTAATTCCTCTTCCTGTCTTGCTGAGGGAAATCGTGTAATCTGTTCCTTCAACCAGATTCTTCACGCCGTCTACGGCATCCGCATCTGCACGCGCCGTATCCTTTACCTCTTGGATGCAGGAGGTAAGTGTGGCAGAAGCGTTGTCCGGATCTGCCGCAGCAGCAGCCAGCACCTTATCCCAGTCAATATTGTCCTGCAGTGTCACTTCCACCGTCGCGTCTGATACGTCTTTCTGTGCAATCACGTATTCCTTCTGAATCTTTCCGCTGTAACCGTTCTGTCCGGTAATGTACAGGTAATAGGTTCCCGCATTCACAAGCGCGGTTGTGTCCGTGGCAGGATCAAACGTTGCTGCCGCGCCACCAACCATCTGTGCATAGGAAAGCTGGTACTGATCGTTCTCTTTTAATATGGTATCTCCCACCTGTACCGCAACGGATGGAATCTGCTGTCCGCCGTTGTATACCGGATTCTCCGGGCTGACTGTCACCGCATCCTCTGAGAGATTCGGTGTGACTGTCAGATTACAGGTGTAGCTCTCTCCGGCATAGGCTGCCGTGATCGTCGTACTTCCTGCGGCAATACCCTCAATGGTTGCCGGGTTACCTGTACTGCTTACTTTTGCCACCGCTTCATTGCCGGAAACCCACGTTACCGTTCCCGTGGCATTCTGCAGTGTGAGATCCTGATCCGTCCAGCCCTCGCCGATGGTCATACTGTTCTTATTCAGCGCTACAGCGGCACTCTGCTTCACATTGCTGCTCTGCAGCGCCGCCTGATCAGCCGCATTGGAAGAACTTCTCCCGGATGTTGCAGTCACATCATAGGTATATGCTATTACCGCCGCACAGCTTCCGTTCGCTGTATACATATCCTGCCAGCCGGCATTGCCGAGAATATAGCTCTCTCCCTCTGCCGTACCGCCATATACATAAAAGGACGCCCCGCTCAACCGGACGATCACAGAAAACCTGGAACCATTATCCATTACCTGATTCGCCAGCCCTGCGGAATAAGTATTCTTTCCTTCCTTCACGCTGACTTCTTTTTGGAAAATGCTCGTTCCCGCATCCGGCGCCATGCCTTCTACATCCTTGTAATATTCCACGGTAGCCGTTGCCTTGCTGCCGTCATCCACATGTGCGTAGAAGTCAATACTGTCTAACAGTTCTGCTCCGTCCGCATTGCGGTCCGCTGTAAATACCGCAGCTACAGCCTGGGCCTCGCACGGCGCTCCCGCCAGTACCCCGTCTCCGTTCCGATAGGTGTTTACCGTTCCCTGTCCTGCCCAGACAGTCGTCGGTCATTCCACCATCGTCACAATCAGGCATACTGTCAGCATAAACGCCGAAATTCTCTTGCATACATCCTTGTACATACGCGCCATCTCCTTTGATCTATCCCTTTAGCGTTCGTCCCATTTTATGAAACTCTAAATTATACCTTATCTATTTTATCGACATCTTTTCACGGTTCTTTAACATCTTTTCTAAAAAAATGGGCCAGCCAAACATTGTCTGGCCGCCCCATTCTGTAATGCAGATATAATCTGCGCTTTATTCTTCTGTATCCTCGGACTCTTCCGGCGCATTCTCCTCTAATGTGTAATTCTCATCTGCCACATCAGTGTCATCAAAATCGTCGAAATCATCGAATGCAATCTCCTCGTTCTCATCAATATCCGAGCTCAGCTTGATATTGCGGTATCTCTTCATACCGGTACCAGCCGGGATCAGCTTACCAATGATAACGTTCTCCTTCATACCAATGAGCGGATCAACCTTACCCTTGATGGCAGCTTCCGTCAGAACCTTTGTGGTCTCCTGGAAGGATGCTGCTGACAGGAAGGAGTTGGTTGCAAGAGAAGCCTTTGTGATACCAAGCAGTACCTGCTTGCCTTCTGCAAGCTCCTTGCCCTCTTTCTCCAGAAGCTCATTTGTATCCTCGAAGTCAAGCGTATCTACTAATGTTCCCGGGAGCATATCGGAATCTCCGTTTGTCTCCACACGGACTTTCTGCAGCATCTGGCGCACGATCACCTCGATATGCTTATCGTTGATCTCAACACCCTGCAGACGGTATACACGCTGTACTTCGCGAAGCATGTAATCCTGAACGGCACGCACACCCTTGATCTTTAAGATATCATGCGGGTTGACAGAACCTTCTGTCAGCTCGTCGCCGGCCTCTAAGACTGCACCGTCCATAACCTTGATTCTGGAACCGTAAGGAATCAGATATGCCTTGCTCTCTCCAGTCTCATTGTTCGTCACAACGATCTCACGCTTCTTCTTGGTATCTTTGATATTGGCAACACCGCTGAACTCGGTAATGATCGCAAGTCCCTTCGGCTTTCTTGCCTCAAAAATTTCCTCGACACGCGGAAGACCCTGTGTAATATCGGTACCGGCAACACCACCCGTATGGAACGTACGCATGGTAAGCTGTGTACCAGGCTCACCGATGGACTGTGCCGCGATGATACCGATTGCCTCACCAACCTGTACTGCCTGGCCGGTTGCCATGTTGGTGCCGTAGCACTTCGCACACACACCCATGTGGGAACGGCAGGATAATACAGTACGGATCTTCACCTTTGTAAGCGGTTCTCCGTTCTCATCCACACCCTTGCTCATAACAAGCGCTGCGCGCTTCGGTGTAATCATATGATTTGCCTTCACGAGGACATTGCCCTCGGCATCGCAGATGGTATTGCAGGAGAAACGTCCTGTAATACGCTCCTGAAGGCTCTCGATCTCTTCCTTGCCATCCATGAATGCAGTTACCCACATACCAGGGATCTCTCTGCCTGTTCCCTCACAGCAGTCAGACTCACGAACGATCATATGCTGTGATACATCTACCAGACGTCTGGTCAGGTATCCGGAATCGGCGGTACGAAGGGCGGTATCGGACATACCTTTTCGCGCTCCATGCGCAGACATGAAGTATTCCAGTACGTCAAGACCTTCACGGAAGTTGGACTTGATTGGCAGCTCGATTGTTCTACCGGTTGTATCTGCCATAAGTCCTCGCATACCAGCAAGCTGTTTGATCTGCTTATCGGAACCACGGGCTCCGGAATCCGCCATCATGAAGA
>ERZ826051.2492-NODE-2492-length-14126-cov-7.365575_pt1 | contig 14126 bp, 15 predicted proteins | sample MGYA00519928_ERZ826051 | MGnify/ENA primary metagenome ERZ826051 (study PRJEB31778, sample SAMEA3449219) | human gut metagenome | biome: human gut; feature: human-associated habitat; material: faeces | place: United Kingdom | collected 2010/2012 ...
ACGGATATGCAGCCGCAGGCTGCATATCCCGCCCAAAGGATTACCTATCGCTATCCTACGCCATGATCGCCACCGCAATGGAAGCCAAGCGCCTGGGGCTGTCCAGCAAGGCACTGTTTGTGGTTCCCAACAACATCATCGGTGATTTTGCTTCGGATTTTTTGGAGCTGTACCCTTCGGCCAATATCCTCATGGCGACCAAAAAGGACTTTGAAAAGCAGAACCGGAAACGCTTTTGCGCGCGGATTGCCACCGGGGACTACGATGGCATCATTATCGGACACAGCCAGTTTGAAAAAATCCCGCTGTCTGCTGAACGGCAGCAGGCCATGCTCCAAAAGCAAATTGCGGAGATTGTGGCGGGGATCGCGGCGGCGAAGATAGAGGAGGGGCCCCGCTTTACCGTTAAGCAGATGGAGAAATCCAAAAAGAATCTGGAGGCCAAGCTGAAAAAGCTGAACGACCAGGGCCGCAAGGACGATGTGGTGACGTTTGAGGAGCTGGGCGTTGACCGCCTGTTTATTGACGAGGCGGATCTGTTCAAAAACCTGTTCCTCTACACGAAAATGCGGAATGTGGGCGGCATTTCCCAGACGGAGGCATTCAAAGCGTCCGATTTGTTTATGAAGTGCCGGTATCTGGACGAACTCACCGGGTACAAGGGGGTGGTTTTTGCAACGGGGACGCCGGTTTCCAATTCAATGGCCGAGATGTACACCATGCAGCGGTATTTGCAGTATAAAACCCTGGAAGACATGGAACTGACCCATTTCGACTCGTGGGCGGCGCAGTTTGGGGAAACTACCTGTTCGATGGAGTTAAAGCCGGAGGGAACGGGCTTCCAGCAGAAAACCCGGTTTTCCAATTTCTATAACCTCCCGGAACTCATGGCGATGTTCAAGGAAGTGGCGGATATTCAGACCGCCGATATGCTCGATCTTCCTGTGCCGAAAGTCCATTACGAGACGGTGGTGTGCAAGCCGAGTGAAATCCAGAAGGAGATGATTTTGTCCTATGCCGACCGCGCGGACGCCGTGCGGAACGGTTCGGTAGATCCAACGGTAGACAATATGCTTTTAATCACCAATGACGGGCGGAAGCTGGCGCTGGATCAGCGCCTCATCAACCCTCTGTTCCCCGATTTTGAGGGCAGTAAGGTGAACGTCTGCGCGGATAACGTCTACCGGATATGGGAGGAAACGCAGAAAGACCGGCTGACGCAGCTTGTGTTCTGCGATCTCTCCACCCCCGGCAAGCAGAAGCCGGTGGAAATGCAGGAAAATGAGGACGGGACAATGGCGGTGGCAGCATTTCAGAATGTCTATGACGATATGCGGAAAAAGCTGATTGACCGCGGGATTCCCCCGGAGGAAATCGCCTTTGTGCATGAAGCGGACAACGAAACGCAGAAAAAAGAATTGTTCGCCAAAGTGCGCCGGGGCAAAATCCGTGTGCTGTTCGGTTCCACCTCAAAAATGGGAGCCGGGACGAACGTACAGGACAAGCTCATTGCCCTGCACGACCTCGATTGCCGTGCGACACGTTCCTAACTGAAAAGGTTAGGCGTGAAGCTGAAAAAGATATGATTGCGGATTGAAAGGAGCCGCAAAAAATGCTTCATAGAACTGATAATTCGATAGGTAGAATGACGGAGTAACGTCCTGAAATGCCTACCCTGATACTCCGACAGGCGGCAGAAATGCGGTCTGAAGCTCGGTGAAGTCGGCGGAGAGCCACCGTAATTGCGGCTGAATACAACGCAAACGAAAGGTACCCAGAGGTGGGCGCTGTGACCTATACGCCGGGGGTCTACAAAATATATATGGTGAGAATGGTGGAAACACCTGACGAACTTGCGAATGTACGGGTCTATACCGAGGAGCACATAGAAATGTGCGCCGGTCTAAAATATGACAGCCAGCGAGGTTTAGTAGAAATGGCAGTTACGAAACACCTTACAGCGTTACAGGCGCTGTTGGACTGGCAGGCTCAGAGCAAGCACCTAAGTATATATGAACAGATAGGATTATCGGAACGTGGGAAACAGCATAACGCTTTATGCGGTGGCGACGAAGAAAATAAGCGCCTTAAATTGCTGTGAAAGTGGTGGCACGAGTGATGAAACCCTTGTAATGAGGGTGGAGCAACAGCCACCAGTCATTATGAAAGATAGTTATAGGTAATGAAAATTCATAGCTTCGAGTATGACAAAGAAAAACAGCCCGAAAGGGGTGTTGCCTATGACAAAGCAAAAGAAACTGCGGCACAGCGAATACTATGATTTGCAGCCGGTGTTCGACAAGTTGTATGCGGATAGCCAAAACGGAAAAATCTTTACGAAGCTGATGGAAATTATCATCAGTGAAGAAAATATCCGTCTGGCCTACCGAAACATCAAGAGGAACGGCGGCAGCAACACAGCCGGTACAGATAAGCTGACCATCAAGGATATTGAGAAATTTTCTGTGGAACAGTATGTCGGTATTGTGCAAAGAAAGCTGATGTTTTACAAACCAAAACCTGTTAAGCGGGTAGAAATTCCAAAGCCCAATGGCAAAATGCGTCCGCTTGGTATTCCAACGATAATAGACCGCTTAGTACAACAATGTATTTTGCAGGTCATGGAGCCGATATGTGAAGCCAAATTCTTTGAAAGAAGTAATGGCTTCCGACCCAATCGTTCTGCCGAGAACGCTATCGCACAGTGCTATAAAATGATACAGCTTCAACATCTGTATTTTGTGGTGGACGTGGACATAAAAGGATTTTTCGATAACGTCAACCACACGAAGCTGATACAGCAAATATGGCACATGGGCATACGGGATAAGAAATTGTTGTGCATTATCCGAGAGATGTTGAAAGCGCCGGTTGTAATGCCAGATGGAACAGTGGAGCATCCGACGAAGGGAACGCCGCAAGGCGGTATTTTGTCGCCGCTGCTATCCAATATCGTGCTGAACGAGTTGGACTGGTGGATGGCTTCTCAATGGGAAAATATGCCCACCAGCTATGAGTACAAGTGCGAAATCCGATCTAACGGGACAAAAAATAAATCTTCCATCTACGGTGCTTTTCGGAATACTACCAACCTCAAGGAAGTGTATATCATCCGCTATGCAGACGACTTCAAACTATTCTGCCGGAAACGGAGCGATGCAGAAAAGATTTTTATTGCGGTAAAGCAGTGGCTCCATGAACGACTCCGGTTAGAGGTCAGTGAGGAAAAGTCGAAAATCATCAATCTGAAAAGACACTACTCTGAATTTTTAGGCTTTGAAATCAAAGCAGTCAAAAAGCGAAAGAGTTATGTGGTGAAGTCACACATGACAGCAAAGGCAATCCAACGTGAAAAGGACAAGCTCATTGAGCAAGTCAAGAAGATTGCCCATGTGCAGGACAGGGATGATGAAGCACGGGAAATCACCCTGTATAATTCAATGGTGTTCGGCATCCACAATTACTACTGCTTTGCAACGATGATAGCAACAGACTGTGAGCAAATACACCGGAATGTGTCAACAGTTATGAAAAATCGACTATACGGCAGGCTAACGAAAAAGGGGCAAATCAACGAGGTGTATATCCGAAAGAACTACGGAGAAAGCAAACAAATCCGATTTATCAGCAGTAAAACCGTGGCTCCTGTGGGGTATATCCAGACGAAAAACCCTATGTTCAAGAAGAAAAAGGTATGCAGCTATACACCGGAGGGCAGAGCGGAAATCCATAAAAGCCTTGGTATCAATACTGCGGTCATGCTTGCGCTGATGCGTATGAAAGAGACTCGCAGAAGTGTTGAGTATATGGATAACCGAATTTCTCTCTATGCGGCGCAGTATGGGCGATGTGCGGTTACAGGAAAAGAATTGTGGCTTGACGAAATCCATTGCCACCACAAACTGCCCATTCATTTGGGCGGAAGTGATAAATACGAAAATCTTGTGATTGTGCATGAAAATGTCCACCGGCTTATCCATGCAACGGCACCAGAAACGATTGAACGATACCTTAATCTGATACGGCCTGACAAGAAAACATTAGCGAAAATCAACGCCTTGCGTATCATGGCAGGGAACTCGAAAATCTAAAATGCAGTTTTACGCTTTGAAATTCTTATCAATCTAACAATTCTTTCATAATGATGGAACGCCGTGTGCGGGGAAACTCGCACGCACGGTGTGAAGCGGGGGAAAAGACGGAGATTACTTCAAAATCTTACCTATCGCTATCCTGGCGTCCGTCCGATTTACAGCAGCGGCTGGGCCGTATTGTGCGGCAGGGAAACCAAAATGCCGAGGTGGATATTTACCGGTATGTGACCGAGGGAACCTTTGACGCCTATCTGTACCAGCTTGTCGAGAACAAACAGAAATTCATTGCGCAGATCATGACCAGCAAAACGCCTGTCCGTGTGGCGGAGGATATAGACGAAACCGCTCTGTCCTATGCGGAAATCAAGGCGCTGGCAACGGGCAATCCGCTGATTATCGAGAAGTGTAATCTGGATATGGAGGTTTCCAGGCTGAATATACTCAAGGCCAACCATCTGAATCAGCGGTATGCGCTGGAGGAACTGGTGCTGCGGAAATATCCCGCGGAAATCAAGGCGATTACTGAGCGTATTGCCGGCTATGAAAAGGATTTAGCGCTTCTGGCACAGCACCCGAAGCGGCCGGGGACGTTTCCGGCGATGGTAATTTTCGGCGTCACCTATACCGAAAAGGAAGACGCAGGACGTGCGATCATCGACGCCTGCACCCATATGACCGGTTCCGATGCTGTTCTGTTAGGACAGTACCGTGGCTTTTCTCTGACCCTTTTCTATGACGGCACGGCAAACGAATACCGCGTCACCATGCGAGGTACGCTCGCTCATACGGCGGTGCTCGGTACGGATGTGTTCGGCAATATCACCCGTATCGACAACGTGCTGGAGAACTTTGAGGGGATGCTCCAAAATATGCGTGAGCAGTTGGCGGATATGGAAAAGCAGCTGGAAAACGCCCGCGCTGAAATGGAGACCCCTTTTGCCAAAGAAGCCGAATTACAGGAGAAAACAGCTCGGCTCAATGCACTCAACATCCAGCTTAACTTAAACAAAAAAGACCGCTGCGTAGTGGATTCCGTTCCGGATGAGGACGATGGAGCAAAAGCGAAAGTAAGGGCGTATGAACGGTAACGCACAGGCGGTACGAGTTTACTTTTCAAGATCGAGGTGAGAAACGATGCCCTATATCCCGCCGGATGTGGTCGCTAAAGCGAAAGAAATGGATTTACTGACCTATCTCCAGAATTACGAGCCGCAGGAACTGGTGCGTCTCAGCAGCAACACCTACTGTACTCACGAACACGATTCTCTGAAAATCTCCAACGGCAAATGGTGCTGGTATTCCCGTGGGATCGGAGGCAGGTCGGCGCTGGATTATCTCATTAAAGTCAAGGAAATCCCTTTTACCGAAGCGGTAGAAATCATTACAGGGCGGGTGGCCATACGGCCGCCTGTTTTTGCGCCTGCACCTAAAGAGGAAAAACCGAAAGTGCTATTGCTTCCCCCGGCGTGCCGCAGTACCACCAACGTGGTGGACTATTTACAGCGGCGCGGTATCGACGAGGAATTGATTCGTTTCTGTCTTTCCACCGGACGGCTTTATGAAAGCGCATCATATCACCGGGCCGTTTTTGTAGGGATGGATATGAACAACAAGCCCCGGTATGCTTACCAACGCGGCATCAAATCGGATTTCCTCGGTGATGTGTCCGGCAGTGACAAACGGTATTCCTTTCATATCCCTGCCAAGGACGACTGCACAACCGTCCATCTGTTTGAAAGTGCTATTGATTTACTGTCCTATGCCACACTGCTGAAGCTCTACGACAGAGAGTGGAACAGGGAGCATCTGCTGTCCCTGGCCGGCGTGTACCGTCCCAAAAAGGAAATTTCGGAGAGTACAATCCCTCTGGCGCTCACGCAATATTTATCCGATCACCCGCAAATCCGCCAACTCATCCTGCGGTTGGATAACGACTATACCGGACGGATCGCGGCCAAAACCTTGATGACGCTGCTGCCGGAAAAGTATGTGGTAGCTTACAAGCCGCCGCCGCAGGGCAAAGACTATAACGATTATCTTTGTATGCTCAAGCATATTCCTATTACCAAACGCAAGGAAAAGGAACGCTGAAAAAGCGAGTAACCAAAAGCGACATCGGCTGCAAGGTTGATGTCGCTTTGTGCTACTTCTTTGGCAGCTCTACTTGACAGTAAAATTTTCATAAGTATTTCTTCCCTATTTTGTAGATTCAGAGGGATGACATTTTGCTGGGGTTTGTGTTAGTATGGTGGCATTCTCATATCCTGTCGGATTTTGACATTGCTGTGAGAATCACCCGTAACCATCCAAAACTTTCCCGGAAAATCACATCGAGGAGGCACCATGTTTATGGATTTTGATTTTGATTTGGATATGGATATGGATATGGACTTGTATGACAGCCCTTTTGACACCTCTCCCGTTCTCAACGGTCAATTATTCCCGGAAGAAGATGAGCTGGATGGACAAGTTATTGAGGAAATGGAAGAAGAATACGCCCGTCTGTCACGTCAACGGGAAGATCTGCTGGCGGCAGGCCAGACAAAGCAGGCACGGGATATAGAACTTTACTTGCGGGAACTTGAAGAAATGATGGGTGATTTCTCCTAACCTTTCAATTAAGCACGCATTATTAGTACAGCCCCCTTTACATAAGCCAGACCGCCTATACAGGCGGCTAATCTATGGCTATGTGAAGGGGGCTGTTTTCTGCCAGTATCCAAAAAGGAAAACTAATTTCTTTTCCGCCGTCATGCACAACTAAATATTGATATTTTCGCGCCTGTTGTGTATAATAAAGATGGGTGATGAAATTGAATTTGATTTTGAACATCATCTTGCAGGAAAAAGAACGTATTGACCGGATGCTTGCGAAATATCAAGAGGAATTGGGGACGCTCCCCAAAGGGACGATTTCAGAAAAGAAGGTCAGGCAGTCCACCTATTTCTACTTGAAGTACCGCGATGGGAAAAAGGTAATCTCCCGCTATATTCCCCAAAAGGATGTAGAGGCGATTCGGGAACAGGTGGAAAAACGCAGGCATATCGAAACGATGATCCGATCTTTGCAAGAGGAACGTGTGATTGCCGAGCAAGCATTGGAGGGCCATATATGATTTTATACCATGGCAGCAATTTGGTTGTTTCCCAGCCAAAGCTGATCCACCAGAACCGGTTCCTGGATTTTGGTTTTGGCTTTTATACCACGACCAACAAAATCCAGGCAATCGGCTTTGCCGATAAGGTCACGAAGCGCCGCAAAGACGGCCAAAGAACGGTAAGTATTTACGAGATTGATGAGGATGCAGCTTTTGCAGAGTGCTCTATCCTGCGTTTTGATGAGCCGGGAGAAGCGTGGCTGGATTTTGTATCGGATAACCGTTCCGGCAATTACGAGGGTGAATCCTATGATTTTGTCTTTGGGCCGGTGGCCAACGATGATGTGTATCGGACGTTTACCCTTTACACGGCCGGCGTGCTGACGAAAGAGCAGACGCTGGAACAGCTCAAAATTAAGAAGCTATACAATCAGTTGGTGTTGACAACGGAAAAGGCCCTGTCCTATCTGCGGTTTACTGGCACGGTGCCGGAGGAGGAATTTTGATGGCAGACAAAAAGTTTGAAGCAATTTTGACATTGCTGGTGCCGCAGGTCGTTCAGTTGATTTGTGAAAACTACCCCTTGGACGAAATGGCGGCGTCCAGAGAGTTTTATGAATCCAAAGTGTATTCTTTGTTGGAACAAGAGAACACGAAGCTATGGCATTTCAGCCCTCTTACCCTATTTAATATGTTTGACGAGGAGAAAAAGACGGGACATTTTGAGATACCGGAGGAGGCGTAAGTATGAGCAGACAAGGCGATTTCCTCATTTATTGCGTGGAAACCTACAAAAATGCTAAGCATTTGACAGGAAACCAGGTAGCGGAGCTTTTTACACGCTACCGGGTGTGGGAGTATGTATACTCATGCTTTGAGGCCCTGCATACTACAGGAGACAATTATATTGTAGATGACATCGACCTCTATATCGAAGCAAGGCAGCCCGCAATGACTTGACGAATTTATCTGCATGAGCCCATATTTCTACAAAACAATAAGCAAAACCGCCGGTTGGAGTAATCCAGTCGGCATTTTTACATTTCAAAAAAGAGAACAGCCCCCTTTACATAAGCCAGCCCGCCTATACAGGCGGCTAATCTATGGCTATGTGAAGGGGGCTGTTTTTTTTATGCCTTTTTACGATTCAGAGGCCATTGAACAGGCGCGGCAGGTGGAATTGCTCACCTATCTGTAAGCCCCAAGTGATGGTGCATCTCAGCGGGATTACGTCCACACCTAAAAACGAAAGGAAACGGAGTGATGATCTTCTTTCGGCTGGTATAAAACGCACGGCTTGCAGCCGTGAGGAATGACATATACCAGCAAGCATCGCCTTTTGGGGACAAAAGGCAGTTTTGTCAGGGGCTTCCGCCCCTAAAACCCCACATGGAAAGGATGAGTTTTATGACTAACCGAACGGTCGAAATCAAAGTGCGTCTCAACCGCAAAGAGGCGGAGGTGCTGAATAAGTGCGTGAAGAAAAGCGGGCTTTCCCGCGAAGCATATCTGCGCCACATCATTGCCGGTGCAGTGCCGAGGGAAGCGCCGCCGCCCGACTATTTCCTCTTTATGCGTGAACTGCACAATGTGGGCAACAACTTAAACCAGATTGCCCAGAAAGCCCATGTGCTCAATGTGCTGGATGTGAAGCGGTACGATGATAACTGCCAGCGGCTGGAAAAGCTCTGCCGGGATGTGACCGAAGCGGTCATCCTCCCGGCAAAGCGGTTTTGATGGTATGGCGGTCACATCCATCTGGAGTGTCAAAGGCTGGCTCGGCAAGGTGGTGGTATATATCGAAAACCCGAATAAAACAATGAACCCCGCTTACTTTCAAAAAGCGGATATGACCAAGGCGCAGGCACAGGGGCTTTCCGATGTGATCGAATATGCTGCTGATCCGGATAAAACCACCGCTGCCCTTCACGATGAACGCTTGGAAATCATGCACCAGTTTGTCAGCGGTATCAACTGTATGCCTGCAACGGCCCGTGAGGAAATGCTGGCGGTTAAACGGCGCTTCGGAAAGGAGGAGGGCGTGGTCGCCTACCACGGGTATCAGTCCTTTGCCCCCGGCGAGGCCGACCCGCGAACGGCCCACGAAATCGGCATACGGCTGGCCAAAGAGTTATGGGGCGATAAATACCAGGTGATTGTCGCCACCCATCTGGACAAGGAGAATCATCTGCACAATCATTTTGTCCTCAACAATGTCTCTTTCCTGGATGGTATCCGTTACCACCGCACCGAAAAGGATTATTACGCCATGCGGACGGCATCGGATAAATTGTGCCGGGAATACGGCCTGTCGGTCATCGAAAATCCGCAGCGCGGGAAGTCCAGACAGTACGGTGAATGGCGTGCCGAGCAGGAACAGCGCCCCACCAGGCGGGGACTGATCCGCGCGGAGATAGATGAAATCATCCGGCAATCCATGACCGAACGGCAGTTTTTTGAAAATCTGCGGAAAAAGGGCTATGAGATAAAGATCGGCAAGGACATTTCCGTGCGTCCTCCGGGCAAAGAGCGTTTCGTCCGTTTGATGCGGAATTTCGGCGAAGACTATTCGATGGAAGAAATCCGCCGGCGGATCCTGCGGCAAACGTCGCCGGGACTGCCCTCGTCCTTTCCCCTGCCGGAAAAACCGGCTGTCCGCTGCCGCTTCAAAGGCGATTTCAACGCCACCCGGAAGATCACCGGCTTTCGTGCGCTGTACTTTTATTACTGCTATAAGCTGGGGATTTTCCCCAAAGAGCGTCCGCAGAACCGGACGCGGCTTCACTTCCTTTTGCGGGAGGACTTGCTGAAGCTCAACAATATATCCCAGGAAGTCAGGCTGCTTGTGCGGAATCGGATTGATACCGCCGGGCAGCTATCTTCATATCAACAGGGACTGGAGGTGCAGATTGAGCGAATATCATCCCAACGCAAATCGCTGTATAAGGCGCAGCGTACCCAGGCGGTTAAGAAAAATCCCGAACAGGCGGCGGAAATCAGGGAAAGGATTGCCGCCTTTTCTAAACAGCTTCAGTCGCTGCGCCGGCAGGTGCATTTGTGTGAGGACATTGCCGCGCGTTCCGGCACAATCAGGGAAAAATTAAAGGCCGTCCGTGAGGATGGGCAGAAAGGAAAGGAGGATGGCAACCGCACAAGATCACGGGAAGCCAAGTAAAATGAGAGATTCGCCACTCAAGTATATCAAGCATAAGGAGATGATGCGTCTATGACCACATCCGGCGATGCGGCTGAGCAGGTGGTCAGGCTCAGCCTTGAGGGGATGGAGGTTGCCGCCAAAATCACCGGCAGTGCGGCAAAGGAGGTTGCTGCGCTGCTGTATGCTGCTCTGAAAAACCGGGATAAAAACAAGATTAAGGGCAGGCAGCGATTGACCTCCATGCTCAAGAGCGGCAAGGAACTGACCATTTTCAGTGTAAAGAACAGCGACATGAAGCGTTTTGTGGCTGACGCCAAGCGGTACGGGGTGGTGTACTGCGCACTCCGCAATCCCAGAGACAATCCGGGCGGCGAGTGCGAAATCATGGTACGGGCCGAAGATGCAGCAAAAATTAACCGCATTGTGGAGAATATCAAGATTGCCACGGTGGAAAACGCCGAGGCCATTCGCGACGAGGTGGAAAACGGGAAAGCGGTGGCTGCCGAACAGACAGCCCCGGAACGCGACCGCCCGCCTAAGAATGAGGACGATATTCTGCTGGACGATATGATGGCCAGGCCTGTACAGAAAACGGAGGCGTCCCCGTCAAACCCTACCCCGGCAAAGATGGAGAAATCCCGTCCGTCCGAGCCTACCTCAAATCCCAAAGGCAGATCCGCGGAGGGTGCAGCTAAAGCCGATCGTCCCTCAGTCCGTGAGGAGCTGCGGGATATCCGGGCACAGCAGCAGGAAGCGGAAAAGTCCGGGCGTGTCGAGCGCGCCGAGTCCAAGCTCGACGCATACGCAAAAAATCCTCAAAACGAGCATGCAAAAAAACAACGGCCGCAAAAAAAGAAGAAAAAAGACAAAGGAGAGATGAGCCGTGGCCAGTTATGATGATATTTTTGCTGCCCCTATGGAAGATACCACACCGAGACAGAGCTTGAGCAAGGAGGAATATGCCGCCAAAAAGAAAGCCGAACGCGACGCGGTGTATGCGCTTGCCGACAGTACCGCCGCCGAGGTGGTTTCAACCGGCGAACGATTCCAAGCCTATCTGAATATTCAAGCACATTTTTCGCGTTACTCCGCTACTAATGCCCTGCTCATTATGGCGCAGAACAGCGATGCCACCCAACTGCGTGATTATGACGGCTGGGCAGACAAAGGCGTGCAGGTGCAGAAGAAAGAACGCGGCCTTTCTCTTTTGGAGCCGGGTGACAGCTATACCACTGAGGATGGCAAAACCGGCACCTATTACGATGTGAAAAAGGTCTTTGATATTTCGCAGACCAACGCCAGACACCGGCAGCAGCCTTCCGTCCATTATGATGAGCGTATTCTGCTTGCCGCACTGATTGCCAAACGCCCCGTCCCGATTGAAATGGTGGACGAGATGAACACCGGTGCGGTATACGACCACGATCAAGGGAAAATCTTTGTCCGGCGCGGTATGGAGGCCCCGGATATTTTCCGCAGCGTTTCTCTTGCCCTTGCCCGCGCGGAGCTGGCCGGGCAAGCCGAAACCTATCAGCCGGAAAAAGCGGCGTTTCAGTCTTACTGCGTTTCGTATATGCTGGGACGCAAGTATGGGATTGATGTCAGCGCTTATCGCTTCGAGCCGTTACCGGAGTTTCTCCGCGGGGCGGAGCCACAGGAGATTCGCAGGGAACTGACCGAAATCCGCGATACCATGAATACGATGTCCGGCAGAATGGCAAGGGCTATGGAGCAGGCCAAAAGCCAGAAAGAACGGGTGCGATGATGTATGGAAAAGACAGAAAAGCGGGTGCTGATGCTGGATTCGCATCAGCACGGTGTGGTCATCAATGCGCTCAACGATATGCGAAACGACCTCATCGAAGAAAACCGCCCTACGGATATTGTGGATGAGGTTTTAATCAAAGCAATTGATGCACCGAGCAAAAAGGTCAGGTGCAAGGATGACCGGTAAAAAATATTTGCCGTATTTGCTGGGGATTCTTCCCGCCGTGTGGCTGGCGCTGCTCATAGCGCCGTCCGTATCGGGAGGGCTGCCCGGCATTATTGCTGCGTTCCCGGTGGTCATGAATACCCCCTTTCATATTGTGTGGTGTGAGGACAGTCTGATGACTGTCCTCATTTTCGTTTCCGCCTATGGGTTGGGGATCGGTATCTATCTGTCCACAAAGCGCAGCTATCGGCGCGGAGAAGAACACGGCTCTGCCCAGTGGGGCGACGCCATAGCCGTAAACAGGAAATACCAGGCAAAGCCGCCGAAGCCCAACAAAATCTTCACACAGAACGTCCGTATGGGCTTAAACGGCAAAAAGCACCGCCGCAATCTGAACACGGTCATCGTGGGCGGCAGCGGCGCGGGAAAGACACGGTTTTATGCCAAAGCAAATCTATACGAAGCGGCCGAATCGTCGTATGTGTGCCTCGACCCGAAAGGGGAGCTTCTGCGCGACGCCGGCAACCTGCTTCTGGCCAAAGGCTATGAGGTGCATGTTCTGGATCTGCTGAATATGCAGAAAAGCCATTGCTACAACCCCTTTGTGTATCTGCGGGACGACAACGACGTACAGCGTCTGGTGACAAACCTGTTCAAGTCTACCACGCCCAAGGGCAGTCAGAGTAATGACCCCTTTTGGGATACGGCCGCCTCCATGCTGCTGATGGCTCTGGTGTTCTTTCTGCATTACGAAGCGCCGCCTGACGAGCAAAATTTCCCTATGGTTATGGAAATGCTGCGTGCCGGCGAAGTCCGGGAGGACGACGATTCCTATGAATCCCCGCTGGATATTCTCTTTGAGCGGCTGGAAATGCGCAGCCCGGAACACATCGCGGTCAAGTATTACCGGGACTATCATTCCGGCAGCGCCAAAACCTTGAAGAGCATTCAGATCACTCTTGCGGCAAGGCTGGAGAAATTCAACCTGTCCTCTCTGACCGCGCTGACCGCAACGGACGAGCTGGATTTGCCGTCCCTGGGTGAAAAGAAAGTGGCGCTGTTTGCGCTGATTCCCGACAACGACACCTCGTTTAATTTTCTGGTCAGTATCCTGTACACGCAGCTATTCCAACAGCTTTTTTATCTGGCCGATCACAAATATGGCGGGAGCCTGCCGGTGCCGGTGCATTTTCTGATGGATGAGTTTGCGAACGTCTCTCTGCCGGAGGATTTTGACAAGATATTATCCGTCATGCGTTCCCGCAATGTATTTGTGTCGATCATCCTGCAAAACATCGCGCAGCTTAAAGCCCTGTTCGAGAAGCAGTGGGAATCCATCATCGGCAACTGCGACGAGTTTTTGTATCTGGGCGGCAATGAGCAAAGCACCCACAAATATGTATCGGAGCTGCTGGGCAAGTCCACCATCGACACCAACACCTATGGCCGCAGCTTCGGGCATAACGGCAATTACAGCACCAACTATCAGATTTCCGGGCGCGAGCTGCTGACCGCCGACGAGGTGCGGATGCTGGACAACCGGCAGGCGCTGCTGTTTATCCGTGGGGAACGGCCGATTCGGGATGCAAAATATGATATTCTCCGTCATCCCAATGTGGCGCTGACCCCGGACGGCGGCGGAAAGCCCTATCTGCACGGCGGCACCGAAAACGCCGTGGCCACCCTGGAGCTGCACCGTGCTCCCGTATCCGATACGCCGGAACCGGAGCAGACCGAAACCGTGTACGAGCTTCTTTCCAACGAGGAAATGGAAGCGATTTTTTTGAATGGCACTGTAAAGTAAAGATGAAAAAATAGGACCCGAAAGCAGCGAAAAATGCTAC